>Ga0268266_10000873_pt1 | contig 39154 bp, 40 predicted proteins | sample KBSS13metaG_FD_190356 | JGI IMG/M metagenome (GOLD analysis project Ga0268266, IMG submission 190356) | Switchgrass rhizosphere microbial communities from Kellogg Biological Station, Michigan, USA - KBS S1-3 metaG (SPAdes) (version 2) | ecosystem: Host-associated > Plants > Roots > Rhizosphere...
GATCTTGTTCAGCACCAGGATTTTGGGGTGCCGGATGTTTTCGAGGCCTTGAAGCAGCGATTCAACTTCGGCCGTTATGCCCTTGTCGGCATCGAGGATGAGCGCCACCGTGTCGGCGTCGCCGGCGCCGGTCCAGGCGGATTGCACCATCGCCCGATCCAGCCGGCGCTTCGGTGCGAAAATGCCCGGCGTGTCGATAAACACAACCTGGGTCGGCCCATCGGTGACAACGCCGCGAATTTGCGCCCGCGTCGTCTGCGCCTTGTGCGTTACAATCGATACCTTCGTGCCAACCAGCGCGTTGAGCAGCGTCGACTTGCCGGCGTTGGGCACGCCGACCAGCGCCACGAAACCGCAGCGGGTCGCGACGGCAGCACCGGCTTCAGTCGATATTTCAACGTCGCGTTCGCTCATGCGCTTTGCTTCCAGACCTTTTCGCGGATCAGAAACGCTTCGGCCGCCTTGTGCTCGGCGACCTTCTTGGAAGCGCCAGTCGCATCAAGCGGCTCGAAACCGGCAATCCGGACGGAGATGGTGAATTCGGGGGCGTGATCGGGGCCCCTGCGTTCGGTTTCGACATAGGCAGGCGGCTCAAGCCCCCTGCCCTGCGCCCACTCCTGTAGCGTTGTTTTGGCGTCGGCGCGCTCGGTGTTGGCAAGGCCGATCTGGTCGCCGAAGAAGCGCTCGATCAGCTCATAGGCGCGGCCAAGTCCGCCATCGCAATAGATGGCGCCGATGATCGCCTCGGTGACGTCGCCAAGGATTGCTTCCTTCTGCGCGCCGCCGGTGCGGGCTTCGCTGTCGCCGAGGATGAGGTCTGGGCCGAGTTCGAGCTGGCGGGCAATCGCCGCGCAGGTCTCCTTGCGCACCAGCGCATTGAGCGAGCGCGACAGCTCGCCCTCATTGGCCTTGGGGAGGCGCCGGTAAAGCAGATCGGCGACGACGAGGCCTAGCACGCGGTCGCCCAGGAACTCCAGGCGCTGGTAAGACTGAGCGATGCGCTTGCCCGGCGACACCGCGCTCGAATGGGTAAGCGCCCGCTCAAGCAGTTCGGGATCGGCGAAGCGATAGCCCAGCCGGGCTTCGAGCTGCTTGTGGTCCCGCGGCCGCCGCGTCATTTACTCTGATAGACGGACTGGAACATCCGGTCGAGTTGCACGTTGCCCGGCCACTTCCAGATCTGCCACGGCGGGATGTTGTCCTTGATCGAGAAGAAGCGGAACTCCGCCTTGCCCTCAAGATTGGCAGCGGGCACGTAGCCAACTGCGCTCAGGACCCGGCTGTCCTCGGAATTGTCGCGGTTGTCGCCCATCATGAAGTAATGGCCAGGCGGCACGACGTATTCGGCCGTGTTGTCGAGCGCCTGGTCGTCGGAGATTTCCTGGATGGTATGGACGACGCCGTTCGGGAGCGTCTCGCGGTAGACCTTCACCGGGATATCGCCGTTTTCGCTGTGGTCGACTTCGTTGTCCACGAACTGCCGGTCGACCATCTTGCCGTTGATCCAGAGGCGCCCCTCTTTCATCTGGATGTGGTCGCCCTCCCGGCCAATCACGCGCTTGATGTAATCCTCGCCGGAGGACTGGTTATAGAACACGGCGATATCGCCGACATTGGGCTCCCGACCGAAGATGCGGCCGTTGAACGGCAGCGTGATGGGGAAACTGTGCGGCCCAAAACCCCAGATGAATTTGTCGGCCACGAAATAGTCGCCGATCATCATGGTCGACTGCATCGAGGCGGTCGGGATCACGAACGGCTGATAGATAAAGGTGCGGAACAGCAGCGCAATCACCAGCGCCTCAACGATGACGACAATGGTGTCGACCATCTCGTTGCGGCCGGCCTTCTTGGCGCTATTGGGCATCGATTGGCTCATCTTCTGTTCCCGTGGAAAGGGCATTCTGGCAGTTTTGACGTCGGCAGTGGTTAGGCTGAAGCGCCAGCCGGGTCAACCGGCAGCGCCTCGATGATGACGAAAGCCTGCGCCATGCCGCCATCATCCGTAATAGTGAGGTGGATATGTGGCTCGTGCCCCGCGGGCACAAGACGGGCCAATGCCCTCGCCGCGCCGTTGGTCAATTTGAGCGTCGGCTTGCCCGATGGCAGGTTCACCACGCCGAGATCGCGCCAGTAGACGCCCCAGGACATGCCGGTGCCGAGCGCCTTCGAACAGGCCTCCTTGGCGGCAAACCGTTTGGCATAGGAGGCTGCGCGTTGCGCCCGGCGATCAGACTTCTGGCGCTCGATCTCGGTGAAACACCGATGCGTGAACCGCTCGCCATACCGCGCCAGGGTCTTCTCGACGCGGGAAATATCGCAAAGATCGTTGCCCAGCCCGACAATCACTGTAGCCCCCTGCTGCCTGGCTTCACCGCGGGCAATGCGGCGAGTTCGGGGGGGAGAGCGTCGGCGGGATAGGCCGGGACTTTGTATTGGGTCAACGACACCAGCGGCACGCCGATATCGGCCTCGCCGGCCGAGCGGTCGATGATGCAGGCCGCCGCGACGACGTTAGCGCCGATCGCCTTCATGCAATCGACGCATTCACGGATGGACAAGCCGGTCGAGACGATATCCTCGACGACGATCACCTTTTCGCCGGGAGCCACTGAAAAGTTGCGGCGCAGCTGGAACTTGCCGTCAACACGCTCGGTGAAGATGGCTGGCAGGCCAAGGTGGCGGGCCGTTTCGTAGCCGGGAATGATGCCGCCGACGGCCGGTGAGACGACCTGGCTGATATCACTATAGCCAGAAGCCCGGATTTTCTGCGCCAGCGCCCGGCAGAGTATTTCGGTCTTGTCCGGCCGGCGGAAGACCAGCGCCTTCTGCAGGTAGACCGCCGAACGCAGGCCAGAGGTCAGGATGAAATGGCCTTCGAGCAAGGCGCCGCAATCGCGGAAAACCTGCAAAACTTCCTGCTGCTCCAAATCCTACTCCTGCTCGCCGTTCCACTCGACAGTGGCGATGGTCTCGGCATCCCTGATCGTGGCGCGCTGCACCGCGGATAGGCCGGGAGTACGTTTGAGCGTTGCCAGCACATCCGTCAATTGCGCAAGGTCGCGGACCTCGATCTCAAACATCATCTGATGGAAATCGGGCGAGATCATCCGCATCACGAGGTTGTTGATGTTGGCCTCGCAAGAAGCAATCGCCGACGTAATCTGCGCCAGCGAACCCGGCCGGTTGACCGACTGCATGGTGATGGCAACCTTGTGCGGCGGCTCTTCCGGGCCGCTCAGGTCCCAGCGCACGTCGATCCAGGCGACATCCGAATCGTGGAGGTCGGTGAGCGCATCGGAGTGGATGGGGTATATCATCATCGGCGCGTCGGGCCGCAGGATGCCGACAATGCGATCGCCCGGCACCACGCCTTCGGGCGAAATCTCAACCGTCATGTTGAAGTCGAGCTGGCTCAGAGCCTTCTTCGCCAGCGGCCCTGGGCTTTGGCCGCCTGGCACGCGGAACTTGAAAATGTCGGTCGCCCTGAGCGCAAACCAGCCGTCCGAAGAGTCGGCGACCGGCAATTCCAGTTTTCGCGTGCGCCGGCGCCTGATGCCTTTGAGCTTCGCCAGTTCGTTGCCGAGATCGTCGGCGTTGATCTTCCCCTCGCCGATGGCGGTCAGCAGTTCCCGCTTGCCGTGATGGCCCATGGCTTCGGCCAGCGATTTCGTCTCGGCGTCGTCGAGCGAGGCCCCCTCGCGGTCGAGCAGCATGGCGATGACGTGCTCACCAAGCGCATAGGCACGCTGCTGGCTCGCCTGCCGCAGCGCCCGGCGGATCGCGGCGCGTGCCTTGCCGGTGACCGCGATGCTCTCCCAGTTCGAGGGCGGCATATGGTTCTGGTCGCGGATGACCTCCACTTCGTCGCCGGAGCGCAACTGGGTCACGAGCGGCATGATGGCGCCGTTGATCTTGGCGCCAACGCACGTATCGCCGATGTCGGTGTGGAGCGCATAGGCGAAGTCGATCGGCGTCGCGCCGCGCGGTAGCGCGATCAGCCTGCCCTTCGGCGTAAAGCAGAACACCTGGTCCTGGAACAGTTCCAATTTCGTAACTTCGAGGAAGTCGGGGCTTGGCGTCCCCGCCGTCAGATGGGCGATGGTCGAGCGCAGCCATTGGTAGGCCTTGCTCTCCTTTTCGAGCCGTTCGAGGCTGGCGGACGAGCCGTCCTTGTAGAGCGCGTGCGCCGCGATGCCGAGTTCGGCAATCCGATGCATCTCCTCGGTGCGGATCTGCAGCTCGACGCGCTGCCGCCCGGGTCCGACGATGGTGGTGTGGATCGAGCGGTAATCGTTGTGCTTGGGGACCGAGATGTAGTCCTTGAAGCGGCCGGGCACGACCTTCCAGCTCGTGTGCGCGACGCCGACGGCGCGGTAGCAATCCTCAACCGTCTTCACCACAACGCGGAAGCCGATCATGTCGGACAGTTGTTCGAGCGCGATCTGCTTGCGCTCGATCTTGGTGAAGATCGACCACGGCGACTTCACCCTCGCCGAGACCTTTGCGTCGATCCCTTCGGACTTGAGCTTCTCGGCCAGTTCCGTCGAAATGGTCTTAATGGTCTCGGCATGATCGGCCTGCATCTCACCGAGACGCTCGGTGATCGCGCGGAAATGCTCGGGCTGCAGCCACTTGAACGACAGGTTCTCCAGTTCGGAGCGCATGTCCTGCATGCCCATGCGGCCAGCGAGCGGCGCGTAGATATCCATCGTCTCTTCGGCGATGCGCTTACGCTTCTCCGGCGGCATGAATTCGAGCGTGCGCATGTTGTGGAGGCGGTCGGCGAGTTTCACCAGCAGCACGCGCACATCGGCCGAGATCGCCAGCAGTAGCTTGCGGAGATTCTCAGCCTGCGCCTCTTCGCGAGAGACGAGGTTCAGCCGCTCGATCTTGGTCAGCCCATCGACGATCTCGCCGATTTCGGCGCCGAAGAGCTGGTCGATCTCGGCGCGGGTGGCGTCGGTATCCTCGATGGTGTCGTGCAACAGGCCGACGGCGATCGTCGCGTCGTCGAGCTTAAGGTCGGTAAGGATCGCTGCGACTTCGAGCGGATGGGCAAAGTAGGGGTCACCCGAGGCGCGCATCTGGGTACCATGCTTTTGCATGGCGTAGACGTATGCCTTGTTGAGAAGCTGCTCGTCGGTCGCCGGATTGTAAGCCTGGACGCGCTCGACGAGCTCGAACTGACGCATCATGGCTTTACTAACACCGGCATTGACCGCTGACCTCGGCGGGTTGGCTGAGAACGGGAAGGCTCAAAGGAAAAGGCGCCGGACCCAAAAGTCCGACGCCTTCAAAGATATAGGCCAATCCTTAAGCGGATCAATCGTCGCGGCGTTCCGGCGGGGCAAGGTTCTCGATGCCGCGCAGCAATTCGTCTTCGCTCATCGTGTCGAAGCCGTCGCCATCGTCGGTGTCGAGCAGCGGAGCGGCGTTCGCCTCGGGCTCGTCGACCTCAACATATTTCTGCAGCGAATGGATAAGGTCTTCGCGCAAGTCTTCCGGCGAAATCGCGCCGTCGCCGATCTCACGCAGCGCGACTACCGGGTTTTTGTCGTTATCGCGATCGATGGTGATCTGGGAGCCGGCCGAAATCATGCGGGCGCGATGCGCTGCCATCAGGACGAGATCGAAACGGTTGTCGATCTTCTCAATGCAGTCTTCAACGGTGACGCGAGCCACTTACGTCTCCAAGGTGTCGGGAAAGGAAGGCTGTGCATACACGAGCGGGTGCGCCGTTACAAGCAGGAGAATCCGCCGCCGTTATGTTTGTCCAGCAATATCCGCTAGACCAAAGTCGCCACTACAGGTGCGACATAAAAACGCTTCCACTGTTGCTTGCCGTCACGCCTTCTATTCGCCACAAAAGGACTGCGATAACCGCCAACAACGGCGCTGGCGACTGGCAAAATAACCTCCCGTTGATCTATTGATGATGAAGTGTTGCGCGAGTTGGGCCGCTCGTTGGCAAGCTTAGCCGACGAACGTCAGGAAAAGGGTTAATGACAATCGATCCCCGCGAAAAAGTGGTGCTGTTCATCGATGGCGCAAATCTTTATGCGACTTCGAAGGCTATCGGCATTGATATCGACTATCGGCGGCTACTGGCCGAGTTCCAGAGTAAAGCCTACCTGCTTCGCGCTTACTATTATACCGCGCTGGTCGAGGATCAGGAGTATTCGTCGATACGGCCCCTGATTGACTGGCTCGATTACAACGGCTTCACCGTTGTCACAAAGCCCGCCAAGGAATTCACCGACGCCAGCGGCCGCCGCAAGATCAAGGGCAACATGGACATCGAACTCACTGTCGATGCTCTCGAAATGTCCCCGCACTATGACCACTTCGTGCTGTTCTCCGGCGACGGCGATTTCACCGCGCTGGTCGCAGCGCTACAGCGCAAGGGCAAGCGCGTGACGGTGGTCTCGACGCTGACGACTCCCACCCCCATGGTCGCAGACGATCTGCGCCGGCAGGCCGACTTCTTCATCGACGTGGCCGAACTGGCAAAGACGGTTGGCCGGGCGCCGGCTGTCGATCGCTCGCCACCGTCCGAGCGCACCGCACCCGCGACCACAGACGAGGACGATTGAGGCCGCTGGCCGGTTGACCTGATCCGGCGGACGCGTGGTAGTAACCGGCGTCCCTTCGTACGCGCCGGTATGACTTGCTCGATCCCAATCCACCCCACGATTGTCCGCTCTGCCCCCGGCTCGTCGCCTTTCGCGAGGAGAGCCGGCGACTCTATCCGGACTGGTTCAATGGACCGGTGCCCAACTGGGGCGATCCCCAGCCCAAGCTGATCATCGTTGGTCTCGCGCCGGGCCTGCGCGGCGCTAATCGCACCGGCCGGCCGTTCACGGGCGACTATGCCGGCGACACTCTCTACAAGGCGCTGCTCAAGTTTGGCCTCGCAACCGGCGAGTACCGCGCCGATCCGCACGACAGCCTGCAGCTGCGCGGTGCGATGATCGCGAATGGCGTGCACTGCGTGCCGCCGCAGAACAAACCGACCGGCGACGAGATCAAGACCTGCCGACGCTTCCTTGTCGCGGCAATCGAGGCCCACCCGACGGTGCGCGCTTTCCTGGTGCTCGGCCGCATCGCGCATGACCAATTGCTGTCGACGCTCGGCGAGCGGCGGACGAAATTCCCCTTCGCGCATGGCGCGGAACACGAACTCATCAGCGGCATCCGGCTTTTCGACAGCTACCACTGCTCGCGCTACAACACGAACACGGGCGTCTTGACCGAGGCGATGTTCGACGAGGTGGTCGGCCGGGCGGCGGCGTTTGTCGGGTCCTAGCCCCGGCCGCCTTCCTTCATGAGGCGGGACTTCTCGCGGTTCCAGTCGCGGTTCTTTTCGACTTCGCGCTTGTCATAATTCTTCTTGCCCTTGGCGAGGCCGATGAGCAGCTTCGCCATGCCGCGGTCGTTGAAGTATAGTTTCAGCGGCACGATGGTGTTGCCGGAACGGTGAACTTCGGTCGACAGCCGCGACAATTCCTTGCGCGAAACAAGCAGTTTCCGCCGGCGCTTCTCTTCATGGTTGAAGCGGTTGGCCTGGAGATATTCCGGGATGTGGGCGTTGATCAGCCACAGACCGCCGTCCTCCGGCGAGGCGTAGGACTCGGTGATCTGGGCCTTGCCGTTGCGCAACGACTTCACCTCGGTGCCGGTCAGCATGATGCCGGCCTCGAGCGTGTCGATAATCTCGTAGTCGTAGCGCGCCCGCCGGTTTTCAGCGATCGCGCCGTGCGTGATGAGCGCCGGTTTGCCGGGTTTTGTTGCCATTCTGGTTAGTTGGGGAGCAACCCGGCATGTGCAAGGGCGGAATCGATCGCCTGTTCCGTGGCGCGGCCAACCGGCACCATCGGCAGGCGGAACTCGTTGCGGCAAAGCCCGAGGCGTGACGCGGCGTATTTCGGGCCGCCCGGATTGCCCTCGAGGAACAGCGCGCGATGCAGCGGTGCAAGCCGATCCTGCAGTTCGAGGGCCAGCGCGTAGTTACCCTGCTGACAGGCGTTCTGGAACTGCGCGCAGAGTTTTGGAGCGATATTCGACGTCACCGAAATACAGCCGGTGCCGCCGTGCGCATTGAACCCGAGCGCTGTGATGTCCTCGCCCGAGAGCAGGATGAAATCGGGCCCGAGCTTCATTCTCTGCATGGTGGTGCGGCTGAGGTCTGCGGTCGCATCCTTTACGCCCACGATGTTGTCGTGCGCCTCTCGCAGGCGCGCGATGGTTTCGACGGTGAGATCGACCACGGTGCGCCCCGGCACGCTGTAGAGCAGGATCGGCAGCGAAGTTGCTTCAGCCACTGCCGAAAAATGCTGGAACATGCCTTCCTGCGTCGGCTTGTTGTAGTAAGGCACGACCGAGAGCACCGCATCGGCGCCGATCTTTTCGGCAAAGCGTGTCAGATCAACCGCTTCGGCCGTCGAGTTCGAGCCGCAGCCGGCAACGACCGGCACACGCTTGTTCGTGGTCTTGACGCAGATTTCGATGACGCGGCGATGCTCGTCGTGAGTCACAGTCGGGTTCTCGCCCGTCGTCCCCATGGGAACGAGACCATGCACACCTTCCGTGATCTGCCAATCGACGAATGCCGAGAAGGCTTTCTCATCCACCGCCCCATTGGCAAAGGGGGTGATGAGCGCCGTCAAAGATCCTCTCAGCATTTCCTAGTCCTCGAAAATGAAAATGGCCCGGAGGGCCGGTTTTGATAGTTTCGGGGCCTCTCGGCCCCGCCTGCCCTTCCTTGGAAGAGCCATGATTTGGCAACATAGAGTCTCCGGCGCGGCGCCACAAGCGGAGCCGAGCCGGTGTTAGCCGTGTCTATAGATACCAAAAATTCATTAGGCCAAGATAATTTCGGATTAACCGCGAGGCTGGGGGCACCTTTCGGAAAGTAGTTTAGACGGACAGGACGACATCAATGCTTCGCGTTCGGCCCAGGCACTTCCGCCTTTCCGCCGGCATCGCTCTGGCGCTCTTCGCCGGGGTTAGCGTTGCTGCGCTTTCAGCGCGCGCCAGCGAGGCCGTTGACCCCATCACCACCGGCTCGATCGATCCGAGCGCCGCGATCACCACGGCGCCGCAGGGTTCGGCCGCCTTCCGCAAAGCACTGGCGGTGCTGGCCAGCGGCGATCAGGCGAGCGCCTATCAGCTCGCCACCGCCCTCCCCAGCGATCTCGAGCGGCGTACCATCGAGTGGGCCGCGATCTACTACGGCAACGGGATCATCGATTATCACGCGGTCGAACGCTTTGCGGCGGACGCGCCGGACTTTGCTTCGGATGCGCTCTATAAGACGCGACTCGAACAGTCCCTCGTCACCGCCAATCCGAGCGGCGCCGACGTCATCCAGTATCTTGGCGGCGCGGTACCTGGTTCGATCAGGGGCCGGGTGATGCTGGCCATGGCCTATCAGCAGGCAGGCCAGCACGACCGTGCCGTCAAACTTGCGCGCGAAGTCTGGGTCGACAATATTCTCGATCCCGACAACGAGAAGCTCGTGCTCTCCTCGGTCGGAGGGCTGCTGACGCGCGATGATCACTGGGCGCGCACCGTGCATCTCCTGATGAACGACCGCGGCAGCAGCGCCGGACGGATGCTGAGCAAACTCTCGCCCGCGCAAAAGTCGCTGGCGTCCGCCGGTATAGCGGTCGTTGGCAACGCCGCAAATGCGAGCAAGCTGCTCTCAAACGTCGACCCGGGCCTCAAGAAGACGCCGCTCTACTATTTCATGGCCGCCCAGCAGGCCCGAGGCGACGGCAATTTCTCGACGGCACTTGCCGATCTCAACGCCGCCAGAGGTCCGCTGCCCGATGCGCCCGAGTGGTGGTACGAGCGGCGCACGCTGATCCGCCAGATGCTGATGAAGGGCGATGCCAAACTCGCCTACCGCGCCGCCGCAACCTACACCTCAGGTCCCGAAGGCCGGCTGGTTGAGGCCCGCTTCCATGCCGGCTGGATCGCGCTCTCCTTCCTCAACGACGCGAAGAGCGCCAAGCCGCAGTTCGAAAAAATGCTGACCTACTCGACGCTGCCCGACAGCATCGCGCAAGGCAGTTATTGGCTCGGACGGACGTTCGAAGCGCTTGGTGACAAGGCATCAGCCAAGACCGCGCTGAGTAAGGCGGCGCGCTACGGCATGAGCTATTACGGGCTCCTGGCGCGCGGCGAACTCGGCGAAAAGGCCGTCGAGCTCCGTCCGATGCCAGCCTGGAAGGGCGCAGAAGCGGCGTTCGACGCGCGTGACGTGGTTCGGGCCGTGCGGCTCCTTGCCGCAAACGGGCAAGGCGAACTTGCCGTGCCGCTGCTGCGCAACTTCTCCAACGGGCTCAAAGATGGCGGGCAATTGCTGCTGGCCGCACGCCTCGCGCAGACGATCGACGCGCATTATCTGGCCATCACCATCGCCGACCTTGCCGACCAGCGCGGCACGCCGCTCGACCTCTTCAACTATCCGATGGATCCCCTGCCCTCCGGTATGAAGCTCGCCGATGTCGACAAAGCGGCGGTCTATGCGATCGCGCGGCAGGAGAGCAAATTCCAGATCGATGCCGTTTCGCGCTCCGGCGCCCGTGGCCTGATGCAGCTCATGCCGGGTACGGCTAAGGAGATGGCAGGGAAAATGGGCCTCGCCTATTCCCCCAACCGCCTGACCAGCGACGGCTCCTATAACGTCTTGATCGGCTCGACCTATCTTGCCGGCCAGCTCCGGCAGTTCGACGGCTCGCTGGCACTCGCTGCCGCCGGCTACAATGCCGGCGCGGGCAACGCCGCAAAGTGGGTGGCGGCGTTCGGCGATCCGCGGGCCAGCAATGTCGATCCGGTGGTCTGGGTCGAGCTCATCCCGTTCGAAGAAACCCGGCGCTACGTGCAGCGCGTGCTCAGCAATTACGTGATCTACCGAGCCCGCCTCGGCGGCGCCAACATCACCATGGCCCAGGCACTCCGCCGCATTTCGAGCTAGGGCGCGTTGCCCACGCCGCGCACTCTGCTAAAAGGCGTACCCATGCCCAAGGCCGGTCCAGCCACTGCCGAACCGAGCATTTTTTCCGGACTGCCGGTGCGGCGAGTGACCCTCGGCTCCGGCGCCGAACATATGGCCGTCCACGTCGCCGGCCGGCTCGACACTGGCCGACTGCCGCTTTTCTGCGTGCCCGGCTATCAGCGCAACATGTCCGATTTTGGCGCTTTCGTCCCGGCGCTGCACAGGGCGCTGGAGACGGATTGGCCGATCGTGCTGGTCGACCTGCGCGGTCGCGGCCGCTCATCCTACCGGCGGTGCGCTGATGACTACAGCACGATCAGCGACGCCCACGACCTGTCGATGGTGACGCGAGCGCTCGGTATCGAAGCCGCGGTTTTCATGGGGCAAGGTCATGGCGGCCAGGTCATCATGGCGCTCGCAGCTGAGCGGCCGTCACTGATCGCGGTTGCTATCCTCGTCGATGCTGGACCGGTGACGGCGCCGGAAAGCTTGGTACGCCTTCGCAGCAACAGCGACGCGATCGCCGCGACGCGGGGCGCCGGCGGACTGGCCATCATGCTGCGGCGCATGCAGGCGAGCGACTATCCCGATGCAAAGCCCGAAGAGCTCGATCGACTGGCGCAACGGACGCACTTGATCGATGAAAGCGGCAAAGCACGGACGTTATTCGACCCTGCCCTGATTGAGCGGCTCAGAGGTCTTGCTCCGGACGATGTGCTGGTGCCGCAGTGGGGCCTGTTCGACCTGCTGAAGCGCGTGCCGTTGCTGCTCATTCGGAGCGAACTTACAGATCAGGTGCCGCGCTCGATCTTCGAAGAAATGGTCAACCGCCGTTCCGATGCCTCGAACATCGTGCTGCGCCGGCAGGGATCGCCTGCCCCGCTCAACGGCGATGACGAAGCCGACGCGATCGCAGCGTTCATGGCCGAAACGGCGCTGCCAATGCTACGCACACAGAAGCGCGCCTAGCATCCGGCCGCAATCGGGCCGCCTATTGCGGGCCGTCGCCGACCTTGAAATCGATGCGGCGGTTTTTCGCCTTGTTGCCCTTGGTGGTGTTGGGCACCAGCGGCAATGTCTCGCCATAGCCGACCGCATAGAGCCGCGATGCCTTGATGCCGCGTTTCACCAGCGCATCGACGACGGCTTCGGCGCGGGCCACGGACAACGCCATGTTGGCGTCAGCGTTACCATCGGCGTCGGTGAAGCCTTCGACATCCACCCGCTCGTCGGGGCATGCCGACAGAACCGTAGCAATTGAATCGAGCACGGCATCTGTGCCCTTGGCGAAGTGGGTTTTCACGTCGAAGTTGACGGCGTTCCCCGCCTTAGCGGCGTCAGCCAATTTTAGGCGGCAGACGATGAGCGGCGGCGGCCCGGCAATATCGAGCGACCATGTCTTGCCGCCCGGTAGATCGCCAATGCTGGCGATGATGCTGTCATGGCCATCCGGCGTCGCCGCACTCCCCTTGAGAGACCATTTTCCGCCGTCGAAGTTGAGCTGGCCGCTCGCCAGCTTGTCGAGCGCGGCAAGGCCGCCCACAGCGCCATTGATGAAGTTATCCGGCGGATTGGCGACGATCTTCAAACCATCCGTCGAGACCCCTCCAGCGATGCTGCCGAGATTGTCCTTCACGACCTCGTTCGGCACATCTCCGGTCAGACTGAGCGGGCCGGATGCCGGTTTGGTGGCGGCAAAGCTATAAGCGGGCGTGGGCGACGGTGTCGTAGTTGCCGAAGGTGTCGAGGCCGGCGGTGATGCATTTGCAACTGCCGGCGCCGGAGCCGTCGATGACGGAGCCGGATTGGCGGCCGTTGTGGATGCGGGCGGGGTCGTCGTCGCGGGAGCTGTAGCCGCCGTCGCGGTCGCTGCCGGCGCGGGAGGAGTAGCCGGCGCAGCCGTGATAGCCGCAGGCGCCCCGACTTCGACGGTCCAGATTTTCGGATCCACGAGAGCAAGGTCGGTCTTGGCCGATGCCTTTGCCGCATCGTCACCCGCGCCAGTCAAAGTCCACTTGCCCTCCGCAAAGGCGAGCTTGCCTGACTTCAACGAAGAAAACGCCTTAAGGCCCAGCAAAATATCGCTGAGATAGGCAGCCGGCGCATTGGCGGCGATCGCCGAATTGTCGGTCAGTTTGCCGGCGATATGCCGGGCGAGAAACGCCTTGAGCCCCGCATCCGGCACCGACCCGGTGAAGGTCACGCTGCCATCGTCGAGCTTAACGGCCGACCATGCGTAGCCGGCGGTCGCAGCCGTGGACGATGCGGCAGTTGCCGCGCTAGGGGTAGCCGCGGTCGCCGTCGTTGCGGCTGGCGCTGCAGTAGACGTTGCAGCTGGCGCAGGCGTCGAAGCATTCGCAGCCGCAGTCGTCGTCGCCGCGAGCGCGGTTGAGTTCGACGAGGTCGCAGCGTCCGCCGATGCTCTCATAGCCGACGCGGTGGGGGCGTCAACCTGATAGGTCGCGCCTGCGTCTTTGAGGGCCGAGGCAGCGAACGCGGTCGACGCCGCCGACGCCTTTCCGGCGCTGTCAACCTTGCCGCTGACGCTCCATGAGGCGCCGTCGAATGCCACCTTGCCGCTATCGAGATCGGCCAGCAAATCGAGGGCGGCAACGGCCCGGGCGGCGAAACCATCCGGCTCGCCTGACGCAACGGCGGTGGTATCGGCGCCGATTTTCCCCACCGCATCGGTGAGAGTCAGCCGTACGTCCTGGCTCGGGACGAAACCGGCGAAAGAGATGGAACCGTCCGCTGCCTTCGTCGCGGACCAAATGAACGGACTGGCAATCGGCGGCGCTAGCTGGACGATATCGGTGGCCGTATTGGCGGCAACCAGCAGTCGCGTCACGGGTGCCGTCGCCATGCCCCACATGGCGGTGCTTGGCTGGACTGACCAAGGGGCTCCGCTGGCTTCCGCACGCACAGCGCCACAAAGCATCACCGACGCTGTCGTAGCCAGCAATGCCGCGACCAGACCCGATCCATACCGATTCAACATGTTGCCGCCCAAGCCTCATCTAACGTCTAATCTACTTAAACCAATAAGCTAGCCCGCCGCACCTGCGTCCGGTTAGCCGCCTTGCGGAAAAACCGCTACCGGCGCTGATAAACCGAATCGTGCTGCCATGGCCGACAATATCAGCGGCAATCGCGGTCACAACCGCTGTGCGGTCAAGCCTTCGCGACCGTTGCATATTGGCCAGATCGTGCGCCGCGACCTAGTCTCACGCGGAAGAAACTACCTCGACCGCGTTGCGACAAAGGCGCATCGGCAGTGATCGCTCGACTAGGTTTGTCCTCGTACGAAAGAAAAACTCCCGGTCCAGGACAGACAACCGGATGAACCTCTACTCGGACGCGAGACGGGACCGCTTTTGTTTCAGCCAAAAGAAAAGGCCCGGCAAATGCCGGGCCTTCCCAATTTCGCAAAACAGCCAGTGTTACTGGAAGTTCTTGGCCGCGTTGAACGTCGCGCGGTAAGCACCGTCCGAGTACACTTCGCCCTTGAGGGACGAGGTGAAACCACCGCCAGGAGCCCAAGCGATAGACGCTGCGCCGTAGTAGGTGTTTTCCCAAGTGCCGGCAGAAGCCGAAGACGTCGAGAACGCCGTGGCGGCAGTTGCCGTCGAGGAGCTCGCATACGACACCGTCTTGAGGGCGCCGCCGCTGTCCTGGCCATAGACACCGATTTCACCCGTAAGAGTGATGGTCTCGGTGACAGCCGCGACGATGGACGCAGCAACCTGGTAGCCTTCGTTGTTCGACGTCGCAACGTCGCTGTCGAAGTAACGGCCACCAAGGTTGATCGACACACCGTCAGACACCGTCAGGCTGCCCGACAGACCAGCGCCGAAGCTCTGGACGCCAGCAGACGATTCCGACCCTGCATTACCAGCGAAGGTACCCGTACCAGCCGGCAAGCTACCGACCGCATTGTTCGAGTTACGGGCGGTTTCAACCGACGCCGCGAGCTTGAACATGTCGAAGCTGGCCTGGGCCGACGCCAAGGCGTTGTAGTAGCCGCTGCTGTCGCCAGCAACCGCACCAACGATCTTGAACTTGTCGAACGTGCCGGTGAAGCCGGTGTGGTAAGCGAACACATCGGGATGACCGTCGAGAATACCGGCTTCGATGACCGTCAAGTGCGCGGTCAGGTTGTCGCCAGCATAGCTGATGACGCCAACGGCGGTACCAGCGCGTTCCGGATGGGTATCCTGCAGGTCTTCGAGACCGCCCTTGAGGGTGATGCCGTTACCGAGCGAGGACGTGACCTGGATAACCGTGCCACCCGTCTGGATGTCGGCGCCCGAACCATCGACATTCGCTGTCGAATTGTTGATCGTGCCGTACAGATTGCCGCCGGCATAACCTTCCTTCGACCACAGCACGCCCGTGCCGACGTTGTCGGAGTTGAACAGGCCGAGGTAGTTGAGCGGGGTGTCGTCGTCGGTATTGGCGATCGAACCCGCCTTACCAGCCGTCAACACAGTCGAGTCACCGACAGACACATAGGCCTGGTCGAAGATCACAGTGCCCGACGGGCCCTTGCTGATCGGCATCGGGTGAATGGAGTTATTCTCGCCGAGGCCGATATTCGTGGTGGCGCCGCCGGTGTCGTCACCGTCGTACCAGCCGTAGCCGTTGGCGCTGTGACGGTACTGCTCGCTCTTCAGCTTGATCACGACCTTCGCCGGACCAAAGTCAGAGTCGGCAGTGCCAACAGCCTGCAGCCAAGCGATCATCTGGCTGTCCCAGTCGGTCGCGCGCCCAGACGTGCTGGACGAGTCGCCGGCCACCGGAATGGCGTAGGTGTCATCGCCAGTCTTCACAATACCCTGGCCGCCCGAGCCGGTGCCTGCACCAGCCTTATAGTCGCCCCAGGCAAACATATACGACACGCCGCCGGTGATCTGCAGGCAGTCGGTGTCGGAAGAAATCGTCAGACCCGAAAGGCCCAGTGCGTCGCAGACGTCGAGTGACGTCATCACGCCCTTGGCCAGGTCCGCTGCCTGTGCGCCGGCTGCAAAGCCCGACACGCCCGCAAGCGCCAGAGAACCTAGGAGAAGGCTCTTGATTTTCATTATTGACCTCCAAAGTCAGTCATTAGTGCCAGCGAACCGGCGGTTTGTCGAAACGCGACCACACCAAGTGGTTGGTCCAGTGTGTTGTCGCCGCGTTTGCGACCGACAAACGATCCCATGCATGGATTCGCAATAAGCACCTTAGTCGTGTCGGCGCGGGACGCAACCACACAAAAGACGAAATTGGAAAAGGGCACACGGGTTGCTCAAGGGTTGTTGCATATTGAGCACACAGACCAAAAGGCCTGATTAACCGGGGTAAACTGCAGGTTAATGAACACGACGCGACCGGTCCAGCGTGAGCCCGTCCCTGCCACAATTAGGGCGACGATTTCGACCGGCGTGATGGGTTTTGGGCTGCAATAGGGCCCAATATCGCCGGAATTGTTGCTGTTTTTGCCCCCCCCTTGCCCGGGCGAGAGCGCTTCAATCGGCGACTGCCAAACTGGAGATTGAACGCATCGCGAGACGGTCGAAGGCTGTCGCCGAGCCACGACGGGCGGCGACCGTTGGGTGACATTATAGAAGAGGAAGTGCCACCCGGCGATCAGGCTGTGAATATCTTGTCGCCGTCGATCCAGGTGCCCTTTACGACGAGTTCCGTCGACACATGGACGAAGTTCACGGCCGCGCCGAGTCGCAAATGACCGTGTCGATTCGCGATGCCAAGTGCTTTGGCGGGATAAACGGTGGCCATGCGCAGCGCCTCGTCGAGCGGCAGGCCGACCCGCCGGTGCATGAAGGCAATCGCGTCGATCATCGTGAGGTCGGCGCCGGCGAGCGTGCCATCGGCGAGACGGAGCGCGCCCTCCGACCGGTAGATAATGCGGCCGTTGAGGGTAAAACTGGTCAAATTCGTGCCCGTCATCGACATCGCGTCGGTGACGAGGAAGATTCGTCCCGGACCGCGCTTCGCCCGCAGGGCAATGCCGATCGCTTCGGGATGGACGTGGATGCCATCGGCGATCAACCCGGCGTTCAGCCGCCCATCGGCCAGCGCGGCGCCGACAACGCCCGGTTCGCGGTTGCCGATCTGACTCTGGGCGTTGAAGAGGTGAGTCACCATGGACGCCCCTGCCCCGGCCGCCGCTTCGACCTGAGCAAGGCTGGCGTCCGAATGGCCAATGCTGACGACGATGCCCGCCGCGGCGAGCCGAGCGATCTGTTCGGGCGGCACGGTTTCGGCCGCGACGGTCGACAACAGATTCGGCAGGCGCTTGCGCGCGGCGATCAACCCCTCAAGGTCGATCTCGTCCATCGGTCGGATGAGCTTTGGATCGTGGGCACCCTTCCGGGCGACCGATAGATGCGGCCCTTCAAGATGCAGGCCCAGGAAACCTGGCACCTTCGCATCGGTGGCGGCGATACCAGCCGCAACAGCCTTTACCGTTATCTCCGGCGTATCCGTAATGAGCGTCGGCAGCAGCGCCGTGGTGCCGAACTGCGCATAATTTGAGCAGATGGTCCGGATGCCATCGAGCGTCGGCACCTCGTTCAGCAGCACGCCGCCGCCACCGTTGACCTGCAAATCGACGAAACCGGGGACCAGCATGCCGCCGGCAAGCCGCTCGACAGGCCGATCGGCAACGCTCGCGGCGGGGACGATTGCCTCGACAGCGTCGGGGCCGACGAGCAGCGCAGCGTCATCGTGCCAGCGCTCGCCATCAAAAATGCGGGCGCCGACGAAGGCTTTGAACTGGTTCATACGGTTTCCGTCACTTTCTTGAGATGCGGCGGCTGATCGGGATTGAAACCCCGGCGGCGCGATAGTGCCTCGACGAACCCGTAGAACGAGACGATCAGCACCAGTGCGTCGGTCAACGGATGACCGGACAGCGCGAACGGCAGCGACCGGGCAGCGCTGACCCTGTCAGAGGTAATGAAGGTCATGGCGCCCTGCGCCGCAAGCTTGTCGGCGATGCCGGCGACCGAGGCCTCGGCGGCGTCACGCGAGGCGAGCACCAACAGCGGATAGCCGGCCTCGACAATCCGCACGGGTCCATGCATGACCTCGGCAGCGCTGTACGCCTCTGCGTGGATGCCACAGGTTTCCTTGAATTTGAGCGCTGCCTCGCCGGCGATAGCCAGCGTCGGACCGCGGCCGAGGACATAAAGCGATTGGTGGCCGTCGAGCGCGGCAAGGAGCGGCGACCAGTCGCAGCCCACAGCCGCCTCGAGTGCCACAGGCAGCGTCGCGAGCGCCGCGAGCAGTTTTTCGTCGGCCGTCCAGTGCGCGAGAAGGCCAAGCCCGGCGATGATCGAGCTCACGAAGCTTTTGGTCGCCGCCACACTCTTTTCGGGGCCCGCCCTGAGATCGATGGTGAAATCGGCGGCCGCCGCAAGCGGCGAATCCGCAGTGTTGGTCAAGGCGAAGCTCAGCGCGCCGCCCTTCCGTGCCGACTCGGCCATGGCGACGATGTCCGGGCTCTTGCCCGATTGCGAAATGCTGATCGCCGCCGCGCGGTCGAGCTTCAGCTCGCGGCCGTATATAGAGACAATCGAGGGGCCGATCGAGGCAACCGGCACGCCCGCCGTCAACTCGATGGCATATTTGAGAAAACCCGCCGCCTGATCGGAGGAGCCACGGGCGATGGTCGCGATCACCGCGGGGTTCTTGCGCTTCAACGCCTGTCCCGCGGCGGCAAGCACACCCTCGCTTTCGGATAGAAACCGCGCGGCCGCCTGAGGAATCTCCTCAATTTCCTGGCGCATATAAGTGGCATTGGTCATTTGCGATTTCCGTTCTGAGCTGGGTCGCCGAGGCGCAGTTCGGCGACGAAATCGTATGTATCACCCCGATAGATCGAGCGTGTGAACTCGATCACCTTGCCTGAGGCAAGATAGGAAGTCCGTTCGATGTTGAGGCTCGCCGCGCCCGCCGGGACTTCGAGCAATTTTGCATCCTCGATGCCGAGGTTGGCGGCGCGGATTCGCTGGATCGCCCGCACAGGCCGGTTGCCGCCTTTTTCGAGATGCGCGTAAAGCGAGCTCTCGATCGCCTCGGGATCGGGCAGGATCTGAGACGACAACGACGCCCTTTCGATGGCAAGCGGCGTATCGCCGGAAAGGCGCAGGCGCCCTACCCTGGCCGCGCGATCACCGGCCGAAAGGCCGAGCGTCACCGTTTCCTCGGGCGACGGCAGATAAAGTCCGCGGTCGAGCCAGATGGCACGGACAGACATGCCGCGCCGCGCCATATCTTCTGTAAATGAGGTCAGTTGCGACAGCGGCTGTTCGACGCGCTGCGTGCGGCCGGCGACGAACGTGCCGGAACCGTGCCGCTGTACCAGCACACCGTCGCGCACCAGATCCTGCACCGCCTTGCGGACTGTTACACGCGAGACGTCTGCCTTGATCGCCAAGTCCCGTTCAGACGGCAAGGCATCGCCGGGCTTGGCAGCTCCCTCGCGGACCGCGTTCTCGATCCACCGCTTGAGCTGAAGATAAAGCGGACCACCACGGGGCGACAGCACCGGGTCTGCCGCAAAAATACCTCCGGAAGTGTCCGCCATTGCTTCCCTCACCACGTCCGGCATTTTGCCGGTCCAGGCTGCTTGGCCGGTTGTTATTTCCGGCCTCCATCAAGCGCAAATCACAATAATACCAATGAGAGACCATTTACAAAGCCAAAGAGTGATCTCGCCGCAAACAATTCATAACGTCCCGCAGAAACAGGGGTTTATCGTTCAATACGGCAGGCTGTCGGCAAATGTCTTAACAGCCGCTGGACAAGTGGTATGTTTTTGGCATTATATCGCGAACGGGAGGGATCCGCATGGGGCTAGCCGGGACCGAAAAGACGCATGTCAGCGCCACGGGCTTTGACCTCCGCCCGCCTTATGAGGCGCTGGATATCCTAGTGACAGCGCAGATGAGCGCGGCCTGGTCGGTTCGTGCGGCGTTGCGCGACATAACCCGCGCCTCCGAGGCCACGGCCGATGCGATCGCCGCCGGCGGCAACCTTGCCTATGCGGCGGCCGGCAGCTCGGCGCTGATGGCCATGGCCGACGGGTTGGAGCTCCCCGGCACCTATGGCATTCCCCGGGAACGCATCAAAATTCTTATCGCCGGCGGCTTTGAAGGTCTGCCTGAATTTGCGGGCGGCACGGAAGACGACGAGGCCCTCGCTACACGGGAAGTCGGCGACGCCAGCATCGAGACGGGCGACGTGCTGATCGCCGTTTCGGCCAGCGGCACGACGCCTTACGCCGTCGCGGCAGCAACCGCGGCCAAGGCCCGCGGGGCAACCGTTATCGGCATCGCCAACAATGCGGGCACCGCCCTGCTCGAAGTCGCCGACATCGCGATCTGCCTGCAGACACCGCCCGAAGTCGTCGCCGGTTCCACCCGGATGGGCGCTGGGACGGCGCAGAAGATCGCCCTCAACATGCTGTCGACGATGATGGCGACGCGGCTCGGCCACGTCCACGACGGCTATATGGTCAACCTCGTCGCCGATAACCTCAAATTGAAGCAGCGGGCCCAGCGCATCATTGCGGCGGTGGCGGAAGTGGACGAGGATGAGGCTTCGTCGGCGCTTGAACGGGCCCGCGGGTCGGTCAAAGCGGCCATTCTGATCGCGGCGGGAGCCGAAGGGCCAGACGTCGCCAATATTCTGCTCGAGCGCGCCCACGGCCGTCTCCGGCCAGCTCTCTCGATGCTCAGAACAAGCGCGAATGCCGCGCAACGCAACGCCTCGTAGGGCGTATAAAGGGAGACGACCGATGTCCAACTCATTGCTCGCAAGCGTGCTGCTCGCGACGACAGTGCTCGGTTCCGCAGGTTTTGCCTACGCGGATACGACACTGACGATCGAAAGCTGGCGCTCCGACGACCTGCCGATCTGGCAGGACAAAATTTTGCCGGTGTTCATGAAAGAGCACCCCGATATCAAGGTGGTGTTCTCGCCGACGGATTCGACGCAGTACAACGCCGCCCTCAACACCAAGCTGCAGGGCGGCAGCGCCGGCGATATCGTCACCTGCCGGCCGTTCGACGCCTCGCTCGCTCTGTTCAAGGCCAAGCAGCTCGCCGATATCACCAGCCTGCCGGGCATGGAGAACTTCTCCGATACCGCCAAGGTTGCCTGGTCGACCGATGACGGCAAGCAGACGTTCTGCGTGCCGATGGCCTCGGTGATCCACGGCTTCATCTACAACAAGGACGCCTTCGCCAAGGTCGGCATCACCGCGCCGCCCGCGACCTGGGACGAGTTCTACGCCGACCTCGACAAGATCAAGGCCGACGGCACCTACATCCCGCTCGACATCGGCACCCACGACCAGTGGGAAGCCGCTACGATGGGCTACCAGAACATCGGACCGAACTACTGGAAGGGCGAGGATGGCCGCAAGGCGCTGATCGCCGGCAAGCAGAAGCTGACCGACGCCGACTGGGTGGCTCCGTTCACCCAGCTCGCCAAGTGGAAGCCTTACCTCGCCGACGGTTTTGAGGCGCAGACGGATTCGGATTCGACGACGCTGTTCCAGACCGGCAAGGCGGCGATCTACCCGGCCGGCTCGTGGGCCATCACCAGCTTCGAACAAAACGCCGATCTCAAGATGGCGGCATTCCCGCCGCCGGTCGAGAAGGCCGGTGACCAGTGCTACATTTCGGACCATGTCGATATCGCCATGGGCCTCAATGCGGCCTCGAAGAACCAGGACGCAGCCAAGACCTTCCTGACCTGGGTGGCCTCGGACGAGTTCCAGGGGCTCTATGCCAACTCCCTGCCCGGCTTCTTCCCAATGTCGAGCCACACGATCGCCGTGAACGATCCCATCGCCCAGCAGTTTGTCGCCTGGCGGCAGACCTGCAAAGGCACGATCCGCTCGACCTATCAGATCCTGAGCCGCGGTACGCCGAACCTCGAGAACGACACCTGGACCGAAGCGGCCAACGTCATCAACGGCACCGATACGCCGGAGGCCGCGGCCAAGAAGCTCCAGGACGGCCTCGACAGCTGGTATAAGCCCGGCGCCATGTAAGCGCCGCGCGTTGCAATACCGGCCGGGCCGCGCAAAACTCGCGACCCGGCTTTTTCTTAGCTTCATCCGGAGATTGGACGGCATGGCCGACGTCGCGGCGAGCAAACCCCAGCGAAGACCCGTCCGCTGGCATATCGCGGTGTTCCTCACGCCTGCAGTGCTGATCTACACGATCCTGATGATCATCCCGCTGATCTCGACGCTGCAGCAATCGACGATGACGGGCGATCTCGAGCACCGCGCCTTCTTCGGCCTCGGCAATTTCGTCGAGCTGTTCACCGATCCGCGCTGGTCGACGGCGTTCTGGAATGCGCTCCGGAACAACATCTACTTCTTCTTCATCAACATGGTGGTGCAGAACCCCATCGGCATCCTGCTCGCCGCGCTGCTCTCCAGCCCGACGCTGCGGCTCCGCGGCTTTTACCGCACCGCCATCTTCATCCCGACGATCCTGAGTTTCGTGATTGTGGGCTTCGTGTGGAAACTGCTGTTGTCGCCGATCTGGGGCGTGGCGCCGACGATTCTCAAATTCTTCCATCTCGGCCAGTATTTTCAGGCGTGGCTCGGCAAGGAGCCCTATGCGCTGACGACGCTCAGCCTGATCTCGGTCTGGCAGTATGTCGGCATTCCGATGATGCTGGTTTACGCCGCGCTGCTGTCGATTCCCGACGAGGTGCTGGAAGCGGCCGAATGCGACGGCATCACCGGCTGGGCGCAGTTCTGGAAGATCAAGCTGCCGCTGATTTTGCCAACGCTCGGAATCATTTCGATCCTGACCTTCGTGGGCAACTTCAACGCCTTCGACCTGGTCTATGTGGCGCAGGGCGCCGTTGCAGGGCCGAATTTTTCGACCGATCTGCTGGGGACGTTCCTTTACCGCACGTTCTTCGGCAACCAGTTGCAGCTTGGCGATCCTAATATGGGGTCGGCCGTGGCGACGGTGATGTTCGTCATCATTCTCGGCGGCGTTTGCACGTACCTCTTCCTCGTCCAGACGCGGCTCCGCCGCTACCAGTTCTGAGGGCGCGATGAGCAAGGCGCGCAGCTCCATCGGCCGCAGCATCGCCAGCCACGCGATCCTCGGGCTTTACACCTTCATCGCGCTCGCCCCCGTGATCGTGGTGGTGATGAACTCGTTCAAGGCCAAGTCGGCGATTTTCCTCCAGCCGCTGATGCCGCCCCTGCCCGCGACGTTCTCGCTGATCGGCTACAATACGGTGTTCGGGCGCGGCAATTTTCCGCTCTACTTCACCAACAGCTTCATCGTGACGGTTGGATCGGTGGTGTTGGTGCTGCTGTTCGGCGCGATGGCGGCGTTCGCCCTCAGCGAATATCGCTATCGGCTGAACACGCTGCTCGGGCTCTACCTCGCGATCGGCATCATGATTCCGATCCGGCTTGGCACGGTGGCGATACTCCAGATCCTGCTCGCGAGCGGCCTGCTCAATACGCTCTGGGCGCTGATCCTGGTCTACACGGCGGCGGGCCTGCCGCTCTCGATCTTCATCCTCGCCGAGTTCATGCGGCAGGTGTCGGACGACCTCAAGAATGCAGCGCGGATCGACGGGCTTTCCGAATACAAAATCTTCTTCCGCATCGTCTTTCCGTTGATCCGTCCGGCGCTGGCGACGGTCGCCGTATTCACAATGATCCCGGTCTGGAACGATCTCTGGTTCCCGCTGATCCTCGCGCCGGGTGAAGCCACGAAAACCGTGACGCTCGGCGCGCAGGTGTTCATCGGCGAGTTCACCGTCGACTGGAACGCGGTGCTCGCCTCGCTCAGCCTCGCGATCATTCCGATTCTCGTCCTCTACATCATCTTCTCGCGCCAGCTCATTCGCGGCATCACTTCAGGAGCCGTGAAATGACGGTACGCGTCCTCGCCGCAGGGCTCGGCAATATGGGGCGGAGCCACGCCCTCGCCTATCATCGCAATCCGGGCTTTGAACTTGTCGGGCTGGTCAATCGTTCGGCGCCGAAGGGCCTCGACCCCGAACTTGCCGGCTACGCAATCCTGCCGGATTTTCTGGCTGCGCTGCGAGACACAAAGCCCGACCTTGCCTCGATCAACACCTACTCCGACAGCCACGCCGACTATGCCGTCGCGGCACTCGAACAGGGCGCGCATGTGTTCGTCGAAAAGCCGCTGGCGACCACGGTGGCAGACGCCGAGCGGGTCGTCGCCGCGGCCAAGGCGAACGGGCGAAAACTCGTCGTCGGCTACATTCTCCGCCACCACCCTTCGTGGATGCGGTTGATCGCCGAGGCCCGGGCGCTGGGCGGGCCTTACGTCTTTCGCATGAACCTCAACCAGCAGTCTTCGGGCGCGGCCTGGGGTGTCCACAAGGCGCTGATGAAAACCACTCCGCCGATCGTCGATTGCGGCGTCCACTATGTCGACGTGATGTGCCAGATCACCGACGCCCGCTGCGTCGAGGTCCGCGGCATGGGCCTCCGCATGACCGAGGAAATCGCCCCCGACATGTACAATTACGGCCACTTCCAGATGCTGTTCGATGATGGCTCGGTCGGCTGGTACGAGGCGAGCTGGGGGCCGATGATTTCGGAGACAGCGTTCTTCGTGAAGGACGTTATGTCGCCCAAAGGCTCAGTGTCGATCGTCGTCGAGGAAGGCAGCAAATCGGCCGATCTCGACACGCACACCAAGACCAGCCGGATTAAGCTGCACCGCGGGCGGCTAGGGCCGGATGGCGAGTTTGCCAAGCCCGACGAATGGCTTTCGATGAAGGGCGAACCCGGCCATCAGGGACTCTGCGATCTGGAACAGGCCTATGTGCTCAAGGCCCTCACCGAGAATATCGACCTCACCCGCCACATGGACGACGCCGTGCAGTCGCTCCGCATCTGCCTCGCGGCGGATGAGAGCGTGCGTACCGGTGCGCCGGTCAAACTAGGCTAGGAACCCGATGGGCTCGCTGCAACTTACCGCCATCACAAAATCCTTCGGTTCGACCAAGGTCCTCCACGGCATCGATCTTTCGGTTGGTGACGGCGAGTTCGTTATTTTCGTCGGGCCCTCCGGGTGCGGAAAATCGACGCTGCTGCGCATCATCGCGGGGCTCGAAGATTCGAGCGGCGGCGACGTGCTGATCGACGGCGAAAATGTCAATGTGACGCCGCCGGCCAAGCGCGGCATTGCGATGGTGTTCCAGACTTATGCGCTCTATCCGCACCTCACCGTGCGCGACAATATGGGCCTCGGCCTCAAGCAGGCGGGCGAGCCCAAGGAGCTGATCGACAGCCGCATTGCCACCGCCTCGAGCATGCTGTCGCTCGACGACTATCTGAAGCGGCGTCCTGCCGAGCTTTCGGGCGGCCAGCGCCAGCGCGTCGCCATCGGCCGTGCCATCGTACGCGAACCAAAACTGTTCCTGTTCGACGAGCCGTTGTCGAACCTCGACGCGGCGCTACGCGTCAACACGCGCCTCGAAATCGCTCGCCTGCATCACGACCTCAAGGCGACGATGATCTACGTCACGCACGACCAGGTGGAAGCGATGACGCTGGCCGACCGAATCGTCGTGATGAATGCCGGCCGGATCGAGCAGGTCGGCTCTCCCATGGAACTCTACAACCACCCGGCCAATATGTTCGTCGCCGGTTTCATCGGCTCGCCGCAGATGAACTTTATTCCCGCGGGCCGGCTTGGCCGCAGCGATGCCGCAACCATCGGCGTCCGTCCTGAGCACATCGCCGTCAGCGCCGACGCCGGCGACTGGAAGGGCAAGGCGGTGCATGTCGAGCATCTCGGGCCTGACACCAACATCTACCTTGACACCGAGCAGGCAGGCACGATCACGGCGCGGCTTTTCGGCGAGGTGCAATTCGAGGCGGGCGCGACGCTTTACGCCAGCGCCCAGCCGCGGCACATCTACCGCTTCGACGCCGACGGCAAAGTCATCGCCTGAGGTGCCCGACGTGCCTCCCGCCATTCCACCAGGGCATGGCTGGTAGCGTCCGCGCGAACCTTCAGCGCGGTTTACAGCCCCGCCACTTTCTCGGCATAGTCTTTTGCGTTGCTGAAGCCTGACGGTCGGCGGCTTGGCGGCGTTCTAACGGGTTGTTTTATGAAGTTCGTTGCGTGTTTAGCGGTGGCGCTGGCCTTTGCCACGCCGGCACTTGCGGGTGATCTCGGTCTCTCCGAGCTGCGGGCCGGCGTCATGATCGACGACTTCGAGCTCCACAGCACGGCGCCGATCTGGTGGGTCCCCTACCCCAACACCATCAACATCGACAATCTCGATACGCTCTCGTTCGACGCGCTGTTCCGCACGCCCAACATCGGCGTCTTCCAGTGGATGGGCTCGCCGCGTCCAGTTATCGGCGTCGACCTCAATTTCAAGCACGAGAGCATGGTGCATGCCGCGCTCAACTGGCACCTGCCAATCGCCAACACCGGCTTCTTTGCCGAGGCTGAGCTTGGCGGCGCGCTGCACGACGGGCAGCTCAAGGACCAGGATGCGCCGCTTCGTAATCTTGGTTGCCCGGCGCTGTTTTATATCGGCTTCAACGTCGGCTACGCGATCAATGACCACTGGAACATCATGGCGACCGAGCAGCATGCCTCGCAGGGCGGCATCTGCGGCTGGAGCAATAACCAGGGCCTGAACTATACCGGCATCCGGCTCGGCTATAAGTTCTAGCCCGCGTCGCGATTGACGGCCCCCGGTCGCGGCTCCATATGCTTGTCGAACAAGCTCGACGGAGTTCCAAAATGCCCATGCCCGCCGCCGAAATTGAACGCCGCATCAAGGCGGCGCTTCCCGACGCGACCATCGAAATCCGCGACCTTGCGGGCGACGGCGACCACTGGGCTGCGACCGTGATCTCCGAGCAGTTCCGCGGCAAGTCGCGCGTGCAGCAGCACCAGCTCGTTTACGCGGCGCTCCAGCCCGACATGGGCGGCGCCCTGCATGCGTTGGCGCTGCAGACGAGCGTGCCGGAGTAACCGATGTCGCTCCGCGATTCCCTCGACCTGATCCGGGCCGTCAAGCCGGAGGCTGGCCACGAGACCCTGCGGCACGAGATCGAGGCGGAACGTGCCTCCTCGCTACGCGCCGCTGAGCAAAAGGCCATCGCCACCATCGCCGCGTGGCGCACTGCGCATGAGGCAGAGCGCACCGAACCGCTAAAAGCGGCGCGCTATGCCGTCTGGGCCTATTTCGTGCAGCGCGAGCTGATCGGCTTTAGGCGGCACACCGACGTGATCGCCGACCTCGGCATTCCGCCTGTCGTGCTCAATGGACTAGGGGAAACACCGCCCTACCCCTACCGGCGCCGCCGTTGACGCGCGCGGTTTTGATTGATGTGGATGGGGTGCTGGTGCACAGCCACTTCCACCCCGATCCGGCACGTCGCCGCCGGTGGGATGAGCATCTCCTTGAGGACATGGGCATTGAGCCCGCGGCCTTCAAAACCTTGTTCAAAGGCGGGTTCGACGTGGCGATCACCGGAAAAACATCGCTGGTCGAAACACTCGACGCCTTCCTGCCGACCATCGGCTATCGCGGCAACACGCTCGACTTCATCGGCTACTGGCTGACACGCGACGCGCATCTGAATTTCCAATTGCTCGACAGCCTGAGGCGTCTCCGCGAGACGGGCGGGGTGCGCCTCTACGTCGCGACCAATCAGGAGCATCTGCGCGCCAACCATCTCTGGAACAATATGGGTCTCAGTCGTGTCTTCGACGACATGTTCTATTCCGCCCGGCTCGCCGTAGCCAAACCCAGCCCGAATTACTTTGCCAAGGTGGACGCACTGATCGGCCAGCAGACTGAACGGCCGCTGATCTTCGACGACAGTCCGGCGGTCATCGAAGCGGCCAACGCGCACGGCTGGGAGGGCATATTGTTCCACACCATGGACGATTTCACCGATCAGCCCTGGGTCGCGGCGCGGATGAAATCATGACCCGCGCCGTGTTCTTCGACGTCGATGGCGTCATCCTCGATGGCTATCATGCGCGGCCCGAAGGGCTGAAGCGGTGGGACCAGTTCCTCGCCGCCGACCTCGGCATCGACCCGGTCGTGTTCGACGAGAAATTCATCAAACCGCTCTACGTCCCCTTCGTGCTCAATCGCCAGAAGTCGCTGGTGAACGCCCTCGAGGAGGCAATGCCGGACCTCGGCTACGACGGCTCGCCCATGCACATCGTGGCGGCCTGGATGAATCGCGACACCGGCCTCAACGAGCCGCTGCTCGAGATCATCGACACTCTGCGCAGCAGTGGGGCCGCGAGAGTCTACATCGCCAGCAACCAGGAAGACGTGCGCGCCGAGAACCTTTGGACCCACCTGGGGCTCGGGCTGCATTTCGAGGATATCTTCTATTCGGCCCGGCTCGGAGCTGCCAAACCTGATCCGGCATTCTTCGCAGCCGTCGATCGACATCTCGGCCCGCAAGCCGAACCGCCGCTGTTCTTCGACGACTACGAAAGCATCGCCGCCGCAGCGACCGCCCATGGCTGGGAGGGCGTGCTCTACGATACGGTCGACGACTGCCGCAACCACCCATGGATCGCTGCACAACTCAAGGCGGCCACTACAACGCGACGACCATCGGCATCTGACGATGCTGGCCTCGACACCGGCGCGTGAAACGCCTATTTAGGTCAAAGACAATCCGGGCCTTGACCCCGGCCGACGAAAAGGCGCCCCAAATGGCTGACATCAACGAATTCATCGACAGCTCGGTAAAGAGCAACGACATCTTCCTGTTCATGAAGGGCACGCCGGATTTTCCGCAGTGCGGCTTCTCGAACCAGGTGATCCAGGTTCTCAACTATCTCGGCGTCGACTTCAAAAGCGCCAATGTGCTGGCCGACCAGGAACTGCGCGAAGGCATCAAGGTCTATTCGAACTGGCCGACGATCCCCCAGCTCTACATCAAGGGCGAATTCATCGGCGGCGCGGACATCGTGCGCGAGATGTTCCAGTCGGGCGAACTGCAGACGCACCTTGCCGAGCACGGCATTCCGGTCAAGCAGACGGCCTGACGGCCGCCGAGCCGGCCTTCACAAGGATTTGTTAGCCGCGCCCGCAAAGCGCGGCTTTTCTTATGGCTGGTATTTGTATTGCCGCCTTGCCAACGCCCCATGACGGGTTCAGAACGCTTTCGTAGCCGCTTCTCCCTCCGGCGGCCGCTTTCGGACTGATTCCATGCCGGTTTCGACGCTGACGGAGCGGGTTATTTCCCGCCCCGAATTCATTGCACTTGTGGCCGCGCTGATGGCCCTCAATTCCCTGGCGATCGACGTGATGCTGCCGGCGCTGCCGGCGATTGGCACCTCGCTGGGCGTCTCCAGCGAGAACGAGCGCCAGTTCGTCATCGCCGCCTACATGATCGGGTTCGGCGTCGCGCAGCTCGGTTTTGGGCCGCTTTCCGACCGGTTTGGCAGGCGTGGACCGCTGCTGGTCGGCATCATCATTTACATTATTGCCGCATTCTGCGCCGTGCTGGTGCCGAATTTCGGCCTGCTGCTGGCCGTTCGCGTTATCCAGGGGATCGGCGCTGCCGCGACCCGCGTTGTGTCGATTTCGGCAGTGCGCGACCGGTTCGTCGGCCGCGACATGGCGCAGGTAATGTCCTTTGCCTTTATGGTGTTCATGGCCCTGCCGGTGGTCGCGCCGACCATTGGCCAGGCGTTTCTGTTCGTCGGGTCGTGGCACTACATCTTCGTGTTCATGAGCGTGCTCGCGGCCGTGATCGGCATCTGGGCTTACTTCCGTATGCCGGAGACGCTCGCGCCCGAGTACCGGCGACCGCTATCGATTTCGGCGATCACCGGCGGCTTCAAGATCGTGCTGACCAACCGCGCGGCGCTGTTCTACGGGCTTTGCGGCATGTTCCTGTTCGGCGGCATGTTCGGCTACATTTCGAGCGCCCAGCAGCTCTATGTCGAAGTCTACGGGCTCGGCGCCTATTTCCCGCTCGCCTTTGCGGTGACGGCCGGGCTGATGATGGGCTCGAACTTCCTCAATGCACGGATCGTCCAGCATCTCGGCCAGCGACGGATTTCGCACACCGCCGTGCTGTTGATCATCGGCTTTGCCGCGGCGCTCGTGCTCTGGAGCCATTTCGCCACGCCGCCCTTCGCGGTGTTCTTCGGCCTGCTGACCGCGATCCTGTTCCTTTACGGGTTCGCGCCCAACAACATCAACTCGCTGTCGATGGAGCCGCTCGGCGAGGTCGCCGGAACCGCCTCGTCGGTGTTCGGGTTCATGCAGACGGTCGGCGGCGCGGTGATCGGCAGCTTTACCGGCCAGCATTTCGACGGCACCGTAACGCCGGTTGCTCTCGGCTATCTCACCGTCGGCATCCTGACGCTGATCGGCATCCTCATCGCCGAGAAAGGCAAACTGTTCGGCATCGGCGAGCAGTACAAGGAAAACGCCGAGCCGGTGTTCGCGGAGTAAGCCTCACCCGCCGGTCTTCCGCGCGACAAAAATGGTCCAGCCGAGATGGGGGCGGATCCATTTGAGGTAGTACATCCAGTCGGCGCGGCTCTTGGCGAGAATTTCGGCCTGGTTCGGATGTCCGGTGTGCTGGCGTCCCCAGCGCAGCGTCGCGTGGCGGTGGTGGCTGACATAGCGCTCGAAATCGGCGTCCGAGGCGCTGATCGTTGCCGAAACTTCGGCGCCGTGGCGCTCGATGATGCCGATCATATCGAGCGCGTCGTGCGGCAGGAGCTGGCCCTGCGTAGAAAGCGGCCGGTGCTTCAGCATCATCTCGCCGATGACGATATAACCGCCTGGTTTCGCCGCGGCCACGGTCCAGTCGATCGCCTTCACCAGATCCCCCAGGGCGAACGTCGCGCCGAGGCACATGACGATGTCGAAGCTGTTGGGCGCGGCCTGATAGCGCTGCGCCGGCCCCTCGATATAGCTGACGGCACCTCGTGCCGGCGGTTTCGAGCGCGCGAAATCGAGGAAGTGACGGTTGGTATCGAGGCCAATACCGGTGATGCCAAAACTGTCGGCCCAGCGGCGCATCACCCATGCCTTGCCACAACCGACATCGAGCACGCTCAGCCCGTCGCGGATGTCGCAATAATCGTCGAGGAGTTTCAGCTTCCGGTCCGTGACCGGGTTCTGGATTTCAATATCCTGTTCGGCAATCGCCCAATATTGGTCGAGGTCCACCCCATCCCCCCGTCATTCTCTCGCTCCACCGGCCCTCTCGGGGGCTTTCCGCTCTTTGGCGGATCAGTCCCCGGCCGGATGGGTCCGTTAGTGACTATAGCGCAGAATCGGCGAGGTGGTTCCCTTGTTCGCGCTCGCAGCGACTACCCGCCGATCGCGGCGGACGTGTGCAGCGCGGCAAAGTCGAAGAGCTTCGGATCGAGCAGGTGGCTCGGGCGCGCATTGCCGAGCGCGCGGATCATTACGTCCTTGCGGCCGGGCATCTGCTTTTCGAACCCTTCGAGCATCGCCTTCATAGCGTTGCGTTGCAGGCCTTCCTGCGAGCCGCAGAGATCGCAGGGGATGATTGGGAACTGCATCACCTCGGCGAAACGGGCGAGATCGGGCTCAGCGCAGTAGATCAGGGGCCGCAGCACCTCGACGTCGCCCTCGTCGTTGAGCAGCTTTGCCGGCATGGCCGCGAGCTTGCCGCCGTGGAAGAGGTTCATGAAGAAGGTCTCGAGCGAATCCTCGCGGTGATGGCCGAGGACCAGCGCCGAACACCCCTCCTCCCGCGCGATGCGATAGAGGTGACCGCGCCTGAGCCGCGAACAGAGCGAGCAATAGGTCGCGCCCTCGGGCAGCTTGTCGGTGACGATCGAATAGGTGTCCTGATATTCGATGCGATGCTCGACGCCGAGCGCTGTCAAATATTCCGGCAGGATGTGCTTTGGGAAATTCGGCTGGCCTTGATCGAGATTGCAGGCCAGCAGTTCGACTGGCAGAAGCCCGCGCCATTTGAGGTCGAGCAGCAGGGCCAATAGGCCGTACGAATCCTTGCCGCCCGACAACGCCACCAGCCAGCGCGCGCCGGGCTTGACCATGCCGAACGTATCCAATGCCTCGCGGGTCAGCCGGATCAGGCGCTTCCTGAGCTTGTTGAACTCGACCGACTGCGGCGCGGCGCGGAACATCGGATGCGTGCCGGTGACGTCGTCGGGTTCAGCGATGGCGGGCGGGATCATGTCATTCATGGCGGTGCTCCGCGGAATTGCCTGCTGATAGCGCGGATCGAGGTAGGAGCGAAAGGGCAACGAGCGCCGGAGCTTGTATAGGCCGCCGCCGCGATTTTGCCTCATCCCCTCCGTTGCTGTGAAAGATCGTCGCGCCTTACCGGATCGTCATTGGCGGAATCTGTCGATCATGGATAAGTCTGTCACAAAGACAAATCGGAGAACCAAACGTGTTCCGCTCGTTCTTTCCAGTTCCCAGGGTATTCTTTTGGTCGGCTACGATCTGGGCGATCATTACGGTGGTGCTTTTCCAGGTCGCCGGCGAGCCAATGCGGCACGTGATCAGTATCGACCGGTTCCTTGCGCCAACGATCTGCGCTCCGGCAAGCGGTCAGCCGCAAGGCGCGTCGACGGATAAGGCCGCAACCCCAGCAGGCGCCACGCAAGCAACGAACTCCGATGCCCCGCCGGCGCCGAGCGCGGCACCATCAGCGCAGGCTCAGCCGGCCGGTTGCGTGGCACAGGACCCTAATTTTCTCAACGGCAGCCGTATCTGGGAATATTGGTTCGTCTTCATCTGCACCGTGCTGTTCTGCGCCTTCTGGTACTTTTACAAAAGGAACGAATGGTACTGGTGGGCGGTAGTGGGCAGCGCCGCCTTGATCCTCGCCACCTACACGCAGGTGCAGCTCCAGGCCTTCCTCAATGACTGGCAGGGCGGCTTTTTTGACGTCGTGCAGCGCGCTCTATCGAAGCCCGGCTCGGTCTCTCCCGGCGAGTATTGGCCCTATGTGATTACGCTGATGGCAGTGCTGCTGCCAAATATCATCTTCCTCGTGCTGGTGGCGTTTTTTACCTCGCATTACGTGTTCCGCTGGCGCACGGCGATGACCTCTTACTACATGCGCTTTTGGCCCACCGTCCGCACCACGGAGGGTGCTGCACAGCGCGTGCAGGAAGATACCATGCGGTTCGCCTCGATTGTCGAGGACCTGGGCACCAGCTTCATCAACTCGGTGATGACGCTGATCGTCTTCCTGCCGATCCTATGGGAGCTGTCGCGAAGTGTCACCGAGATCCCCCTCATCGGGCACGTCGCCGGCAGCCTGGTATGGGTAGCGCTTGTCGTTTCGGCGTTCGGGACGGGGCTGCTTTGGATCGTGGGCATCCGGCTACCTGGCATCAACTTCGAGAACCAGAAGGTCGAAGCGGCATTGCGCAAGGAGCTGGTTTACGGGGAGGACGACCCCGAGCGAGCCGATCCCCCAACGTTCGCCACTCTGTTCGCCAATGTGCGGAAAAACTACTTCCGGCTCTATTTCAACTACACCTACTTCAACCTGGCGCGGTACGCCTACCTGCAGGTCGCCGGCTATGTGCCGCTACTGACGCTGTCGCCTTCGATTCTCGCCGGCACGCTGACGCTCGGCCTCTACCAGCAGGTGCAGAACGCCTTCGGACAGGTGGCGAGTTCGTTCCAGTTTTTCGCGCAGAGCTGGACGACCATCGTCGAACTGCAATCGATCTATCTCCGTCTGCAGCGGTTCGAGAGCTTCATCCCGCGAGACGAGCCGCCGATAAAAGAGCAACCCGCCGCCGCGACGATCTGACCGCAAACAAAAAGGCCGCCCACCGGGCGGCCTTTCAATTCGGCTGGCGGAGGGCGTTCAGAACGTCTTCCGCATCGATATGCCAACGCCAAAACGCGTCTGGTACTCTCCCAGGATCTCAAAACCGCACGCGGCATAGAAGTCCTTGGCATGCGGATTGCCCACTACGTGCAGGCTAGATGCACCGTTCGCGAGTGCGAACCGGCAGCAGTGTTCGACTAATGACCGTCCTACACCACTTCTCCAGATCGTTGGCTCAACGAAAAGGCCGTCGAGTTCGCTCTGACCATCGGGGCGTGGGAGAACGGCAGCGAAGCCTGCGATGACGCCGTCGGCTTCGGCGACAAACACCCGGCCCGCGCTGATTTGATCGAGCGGAAGCTCGATCGCATCGGGATGGGCCAGTAATGCGTCGCGGTCGCCGGGGTTGTTAAGCGAGGCCCGCCACTGCAAGGCCTCAAGGGCCTTTTGTTCACTCGTTTCCGCGACGCGGATCGTCAGGGCCGATGCCATTTTCAAATTCCACTTGCCGTCCGGCTCCCCAGACAAAAAAAGCCGCCCACCGGGCGGCCTTTTCAATTCGGTATGCGCTAGAGGATCAGCGCGAGTAGAATTCCACCACGAGGTTCGGTTCCATCTGAACCGGGTACGGCACGTCGGTCAGCGCCGGGACGCGGACGTAGGTCGCGGTGCCCTTCGAGTGATCGACGTCGATATATTCGGGGACGTCACGCTCGGCGAGCTGGGCGGCTTCGAGCACGATGCCGAGCTGCTTGGAGCGGTCGCGGAGTTCGATCTTGTCGCCAGCCTTGACCTGGTAGGACGGGATGTTGACCCGCTGGCCGTTGACCTTCACGTGGCCGTGGCTCACGAACTGGCGCGCAGCGAACACGGTCGGCACGAATTTTGCGCGGTAAACAATGGCGTCGAGACGGCTCTCCAGAAGGCCGATCAGGCGCTCACCGGTATCGCCCTTGATGCGCGCGGCTTCGGTATAGAGGCGCTTGAACGCCTTTTCGGTGATCGAGCCGTAGTAGCCCTTGAGCTTCTGCTTGGCCTTGAGCTGGAGACCATAGTCGGAGGTCTTGCCCTTGCGGCGCTGGCCGTGCTGGCCCGGGCCATAGGCGCGGTTGTTGAGCGGGCTTTTCGGCCGGCCCCAGAGGTTTTCGCCGAGGCGGCGATCGATCTTGTATTTAACTTCATGGCGCTTCGTCATCGCCAGTCCTTTCAGGAACAGTTGAAAAGGCTTGCGCCCTCCTCTGCCCTCCGGTTTCCCTGAGGGCCGACAGACCTCTGAAATTTCAGAAATCCCGGGTGCGCCCGAGGCCCACAGGGCCGTCAGGTTGCGCGGGTGTTATAGCGCAGAGCCCGATAAGTCAAGCAGCGCGGGCTTTTCGGCTATTCTGCCGGCGCCGGCTCGCTGTCGCCGACCATTCTATGGGCCAGCGACTGCTGCTCGCGGAGGCCCGGGAACGCCCGGCTCCAGATCGCCGAGACCGCCATGGTCGCAATGCCGCCGATAACCACGGCGGGCACCGCGCCGAGCCAGGCGGCGGCCATTCCCGCCCGGAACTCGCCCACTTCGTTGGAGGCGCCGATGAACACCGAATTGACAGCGTTGACGCGGCCGCGGACCTCGTCGGGCGTCCAGAGCTGCATGATGGTTTCGCGAATCGAGACGCTCACCATGTCGCAGGCGCCGACCAGGGCCAGGGCGGGAACCGAAATCCACATGGTGGTCGAAAGCCCGAAAACCGCCGTGAACAGCCCGAAGAGGCCGACGAAAATGAAGAGAATCCGGCCGGCATGGTTGCGAATGGGGAAACGCTGCAGCGCAATCGCCATTGCAATGCCGCCGACACCCGGCGCCGCCCGGAGCAGGCCGAGCGCGGTTGGGCCGGCGTGCAAAATGTCCTTGGCGTAGATCGGCAGCAGCGCAACGGCGCCGCCGAGGAGCACGGCGAAGAGATCGAGCGAAATGGCGCCGAGCACCACTTTCTCGCGGAAAATGTAGCGGACGCCGGCGAGCAGCGTCTCGACGCTCGTAGCCTTGTGCGATTCTCGCACGACGGGCTTTGGGATCAACACCACGCAAAGCATGCCGATCAGGGCAAAGGCAGCGGCGCTGCCGAAGGCGACCGACGGGCCGAGGCCATAGAGCAGACCGCCGGCAACCGGCCCCAGCACGCCCGCGACCTGCCATGCCGTGGCGTTGAGCGTGATCGCGTTGGACAAGGCTTCGGGGGGCACGAGGTTGGGCGCGAGCGAGCTCGACGCCGGTCCGAGAAAGGCCCGGCCGGTCCCCAGGATCACCAGCACAATGAAGATCGGCCAGACCGGATGGCCGGGTTGAGCAGTGAACACCAGCATGAAAATCGCGCAGGCAAGCTCGACGCCAAGGCAGCAGGCCATGATCAGCCGGCGGTTGACGCGGTCGGCCACGAGGCCCGTCAACAGCACCAGAAGCAGCGCCGGGGTGAAAAGCGACAGCCCGACGAGCCCCAGCAGCCGCGCGTCACCGGTGACGTCGTAAATCTGCCAGCCGACGGACACCGCCACGATCTGCACCGCAAAGGAGGTGAGCATGGTGGCGACCCAGAAGAAACGATAGCCAAAATAGCTGAAAGCGCGCCGCGACGGCTCGGGCGCCGGTAATGTGTTGTCCATGATGGCGCAGCGTGTCGCACGCTAAAGTGTCGCAGTCAAACTCGCGACCCGCTCGACGCCGGCTTCGCACTTGCTCTACTGGCGTCAGGGGCGTCATCTACCTACATCAACAGAACTACAGGTCCCATTGCTCTCGCCAGGACAGTTGGAAATGTCGCTGCTGCTTGTCTGCCTTTTCGCGGTCGCCGCCGCTCTCGTGATTTACATGCTTGTTGATCTGTTCAAGGACATCCCCAGATCAAAGGAGGTCCTTTCACCGCTGGAGCGGGAATATCTGGCATCTGCCTTCTTAGCAGGCCCAGTTCGTCCGTTTCTCGCTGCGCAGGCACTGAAGATCGAAGAGGAGGATTTTCGACTGGTACAGGCCGAATGGCAGGCACATTTTCCGCCGGCCATCTGGCGTTATGAGATCGAGCGAACTCAGGATGGGATTTCGATCACAGTGGGTCTGCGGGCCGACGCAAATGCCTCGATTCGGATCGCGCTACCACCATCGGCGACACGCGGTGATGTGTTGAGGGCTGGAATGGCTCAGGTGCATAAGCAGTGGGGTCTCTGACGAGAGGAGGCCTGCGCGACGCGCCTCCCCTCCCCGTCCGCGTCTTCTTCGGCCTCGGTAACCTGCGCTCCATCACGCTACCCAGCAGCTATTCGGCCTCGGCGAACGTGATGCGGTTATTGACCGGATCGATGACCGTCATCTCGGTGCCGCCCCATTCGGGTTTCTCGAGCCCTGGCCGATTGTTCTTATAGTGTTTGCCGATCAGCTCGGCGTGGAAGTCGCGTAGACCCTTGATGTCGACGCGGACGTGGACGCCGGGTGAGCCGTCGCCATGATGCTCCGAAATATGGAACACGATGCCGCTGCGGCTCACCTGCATATAGAGCGGTGTGCCGGGTTCGAAGCGGTGCTCCCAGTCGACCGCAAAACCAAGAAAGCCGAGGTAGAACTCACGGGCCTTGGCCTCATCGAAACTCCGAAGGATCGGGATCGTGCTGATATGAGTGATCGGCATTTTCTGCTCCCAGCGGGTTCGTGCAAATCCAGGGCAGTGGCCCTACTCCTCCGCCTGCTCCTTCCGCGGCCGGTTGGCCTTGGGGCGCTCGTGTTTGCGGTCGATGGAGGAGATGATGCCGTGGAGCGTGCGGATTTCCTGCGACGAGAACTTTCCGCGGGTCAGCATGGTGCGGAGGTTGTCGATGACGGTGGGGCGCTTGTCCTGCACCGTAAAGAAGCCGGAGCGGTCGAGGGCTTCCTCGATGTGTTCGAACAGCACCAACAGCTCCGCTTTGCTCGCCGGCTCGGCAATGCCGCTGCCGAAGGGCAGCTCGCCCTCGGTCTCGCGCCGCCATTCATAGGCCAGCACCAGCACGGCCTGGGCAATATTGAGGGAAGCGAAGGCGGCCTCGACCGGCAGCGTCACCACCGCATCGGCGATCGCCACCTCTTCGTTGTAGAGGCCCCACTTCTCGCGGCCGAAGAGCAGCCCTGCCCCGCCGCCGGCGCCAATATGGGCAGCAAGCTGCTTTGCCGCGACGTCCGGACCGAACACTTCCTTCTGCAGGTCACGGCGGCGGGCGGTGGTTGCCAGCACGAACGACAGGTCGGCGACCGCCTCATCGAGCGTCGCGAAAACCCGTACCTTGTCGATGACGTGATCGGCGCGCGAGGCTGCGGCCACCGCCTTTTCGTTCGGCCAACCGTCGCGCGGGTTGACCAGCCGCAGGTCCCAGAGCCCAAAATTGGCCATGGCGCGCGCCGTCGTGCCGATATTCTCGCCGAGCTGGGGCTCGCAGAGAATGATCGCCGGGCTCGGCCGGTAGATGAATTCCTTGGATTTGTCGGTGCCGGCCATGCCTGACGAAGACCGTTGTTGGTTCGCGGCGGACTTATGTCAGGCGTGGCCGGAAAATCAAGCGACGCGGTTGGCCGTGAGCTCCCGTACTTTCGGGCTGCGCTGCCATTCGCGGTCGAGAACAGCGAAATGCAGCTCTTCATCCCACTCGCCGTTGAACAGCGCGTGCTCGCGGTAGTGGGCTTCGAGCCGCATGCCGATGCCCTTCAGCAAGCGCGCCGACTGTTCGTTTTTGGCGTCGCAGACGGCGAAGACCCGGTGAAAGCGAAATTCGGCAAAGCCGAAGGTCAGCATCCGCTTGACCGCTTCGCTCGCATAACCTTGATGGCGATACATCGGCGCGAACACGAAGCGGAGTTCGGCCTGCGCCGCCGTCGCATCGTGCCAGCGCAGCGATACCTGCCCGATCAGCGCGTCGTCACTCTTGCGTTCGACGGCGAGGGTGAAAGTATCGCCCGGACGGGTCAGCCGATGCTGCTTCCGCATGGCATCGAGCGCCGCCCTGACCTCGACGCGGTCACGCGCCTTCCAGTCGAGATAGCGCTGCACTTCGGGCAATGCGTGATAGGTCATGACGGCATCGAGATCGGCGCGCTCAAAGAGGCGCAGGATCAATCGGTCGGTTTCGATAGGCAAAACAGGTGATGTCATGGCGTCGCTCCTCCGCTGACCTAAACTCAACGAGGCCGATTCCGGTTCGTTCCGCGCGATGACTGAAAAAGCGTTCCGCCGCCGTCAGGCCGCCGACCACTCGGATTGCAGGATTGCGTAGATATACTGGTCGTCCCAGGT
>Ga0268266_10000875_pt1 | contig 39015 bp, 38 predicted proteins | sample KBSS13metaG_FD_190356 | JGI IMG/M metagenome (GOLD analysis project Ga0268266, IMG submission 190356) | Switchgrass rhizosphere microbial communities from Kellogg Biological Station, Michigan, USA - KBS S1-3 metaG (SPAdes) (version 2) | ecosystem: Host-associated > Plants > Roots > Rhizosphere...
GGTCTATCTGATGCGCAACGCCGCCCGCCGCAACGAGACGGCGCGCTTCACGCTTACCGTCTCCGTCGACGGCGGCGCTGCCCAGCCCCCCGGCGACGATTATGCGGACGGACTGTCCCGAGGGCCCGATTTCTGGCGGGTCTCCGGCCTTCGCGGGGGCGACCGGCTCAACATCCGGACCGCGCCCTCGCCGCGCGCGAGAATCGTGTGGCGGCTCAATGAAGGCACGATCCTGCGCAATCTCGGCTGCCGGATGGCGGGGGGGATGCGCTGGTGCCGGGTCGGGCTCACCGAGGACCGGGCGATAGACGGCTGGGTCAATGGCAGGTTCCTGCGCGAATCGGGGCCGCCACGCCCGCGTCCGCGCTAGGGTTCGATCAAGAAGGGGACGCTCATGACCGGGAGCAGGCACAGGCTCGCAGCTTCGCTGGTCGTCTTCGCGATCTGGATCGCGATCACCGGCTTCTTCATGCGCCTGATCGAGCCGGCGACGCAGCAGTCGCTCGATGCCATGGTCACCGCGCGGATCGGCCCGCAATTCATCGCTGCCGTGATCTTCCTCGTCGTCGCCGTGCTGCTTTTCCGCTGGCGGGACATGGGCTTCAATGCGCCGCGGCCCGCGCGGTCGCTCGGACGTTTGTGGTTCCCGGCCCTCTATCTCGTCCTGTTCTTCGGCGGTGCCGCCTTGTTCGGGCTGCCGTCGTCGGGTGTCATGCTGATCGTCTTCGTCAACACCTGCCTGGTCGGCATTTCCGAAGAGCTGGCCTGCCGAGGCGTGCTGCTGCAGGGGTTGCGGTCGCGCGTTTCCATCTGGCCGGCGGTGCTGCTCAGTTCGCTCCTCTTCGGCGCGATCCACGTCATCAACGGCTTCATGACCGGCGATTTCACTGCGGCCTTCATCCAGGCCCTGGCGGCGTTCATGAGCGGCGTCCTCTTCGCCGCGATCCGCTTGCGCACGCATTCCATCATCCCCTGCATGGTCTTCCACGCGCTGTGGGATTTCGGGACGTTCACGATGCTGCTTGCCAGCCAGCAGCACGCCAGCGCGGGCGGGGCAACTCCATCCCCATTCCTCCCCGTCCTGTTCGTCCTTCCGAACTTCCTCTACGGCCTGTTCCTGCTGCGCCATGCCGCGCGTGACGAAAGAGAGGAGCGGAGGGCTTCCGCCTGAGAAAAGATCAAGAACAAACCATTTTCCTACACCCCCAAACCCGTGAGACAATCCGCCTTTCCCCGGCTCGAATCCGGGACGGGCCCTCGCCCATGATGAGGGAAGCCAGGAGTCTCAATGGCCATCCGCGCCCGCACCGCCTCGATCCCGCACCGCCTCCCGCATGGACGCACGCGCGCACCTCAACTCACCACAACAGCGGCTTGGCTTCGCGGCACCTTTGTCACCTTTGGCGCCCAGCCTGACACACGGATGGCAAGTGTCAGCTTCGTCAGCTTCGGCGGGTCTGCGCCTGTCGCCAACGCGTCCGGAGTGGCGGTCAGGCGCTCAGCCGCCGGCCAGCTCCAGCACCTTCGCCCACTCCTCCGGGCGGACCGGGCTCACCGACAGCCGCGACTGCCGGACCAGCTCCATCGCCGCCAGGCTCGGCTCCCCCTTGATCTCCTTCAGGGTCACCGGCACGAGCTTGCGCACCGGCGCGACCGGGACCTTCACCCAGGCGCCGTCCTCGCCGTCCGGCTTGCCAGGGCCGGTGATCGTCATGATCCCGACCACCTGCTTGTCGTCGCCGCTATGATAGAAGAAGGCCTCGTCGCCGGCCTGCATCGCGCGCAGGTGCAGCCGCGCGGCATTGTTGCGGACGCCGTCCCAGTCCGTGGCCCGGTCGCGGACGAGATCGTCCCAGCTGTAGACGTGCGGCTCGGATTTCATCAGCCAATAGGCCATCATGCGACTCCCTTTCCCGATCCGCTAGCGCCCGGCCGTTCGTTCCGCAACTCGTCCCGGTCGACACCCCGTTCGCCGCTGGATCGCGCTTATGGTGTTGATTCATCAACCCGCCCCCCTCAGGTTGTGCTCAACGAGTTTTGAACGAGCGGGGGCCGCGCCCGGGGTTTGGTGGAGCGGCTGGCGCAAGACGGCGAGACCCTGGTCTCACCGCCAGAAAGCGACCTGATTACAATATGGTTCGATTCACCCGCGCGGCGGCTGCCGCTGCGCTCGTTGTGGCTTCCTTTGCCTTCGCCGCTCCGGCGGCCGCTGCCGACGGCAGCATTTTCGATCACGGGACGGTCAATGCGGGCATCAGCCCGCTCGGCCTCAACAATGCCGCGCCTGTGGCGCCTGTCGCCGCTGCTGCTCCTGCCGCCGCGCCGTCCGGCCCGTCCAGCGTTGCCGCTTTCCAGCACATGGTTGGCTTGGCCGACGTTCCTGCCCCCGCGTCCCGGTCGCTCGAGGCGGACGTCGCCCGCCTGGCCGCGGTGGAGACGGCCGGGGCCGAGGAGGATTGCCTCGCCAATGCCGTCTATTTCGAGGCGCGCGGGGAATCGCTTGAGGGCCAGCTTGCCGTCGCCGAGGTGGTGATGAACCGGGCGCGCTCCGGCCGCTATCCCGCGACCTGGTGCGGCGTCGTCACCCAGCGCTCGCAATTCTCCTTCGTGCGCGGCGGCGTGATTCCGGCCGCGAACCGCGGCTCCGACGCCTGGCGCCGCGCGGTCGCCATCGCCCGCATCGCCCAGCAGGGCTCGACCCGGATGCTGGCCGCCAACGTGCTCTGGTATCACGCCAATTATGTCGCCCCGTCCTGGGGCCGGCGGCTCGCCCGGTCGAGCGTGATCGGCGCGCACATCTTCTACCGCTAAGTGGTGCTCCGCCGGTTTGTTTCACCACGCTGTAACTTAGTGGTTGACGCGGGCGCCTCGAATCGGGATGCTTGGGCCGCGATGACCGAGACCATGATCCGCACCGGCACCTTGACCGCCTCCCCGGCGGCCGCCGCTGCTTTTGCGTGGCGTTGGTGGGCCGACAGCCCCGCCGCGGCGCGCCTGCATCGATGGTGAAGACCCTCTAGTCTGACCCGAACGACCAGCAAGCCCGCCGCTCTCGGCGGGCTTTTTCGTTTCACCATCTTCGCAGGATCACTCCCATGTACATGACCAATCTCGCCCCCGCCGAACCCGTCCATCAGACTATCGACATTGTCGCCGAGGCGCTCGAGCGCCTCTATCTCGGCGAGGATCTCACCGAGACCGAGGCCGAGACCCTGTTTGCCGCCCTCGTCGAGGGCCGGCTGGACGACACCGCCATTGCTGCCATGCTCGTCGCGCTCCGGTTGAAGGGCGAGACCAAAAGCGAGCTGATCGGCGCCGCCCGCGCGCTGCGCGCCGCCGACCGCGACTTCGACCGCCCCGATTATCTCTTCGCCGACAGCTGCGGCACGGGCGGCGACGGCTCGGGGACGATCAACTTGTCCACCGCCGTCGCCTTCGTCGCGGCGGCGGCCGGGCTGCCGGTCGCCAAGCATGGCAATCGCTCGATCACTTCGCGCTGTGGCTCGGCCGACGTACTTGAGCATCTGGGCGTGAAGCTGGACGTGAGCCCGGAGGTGTCGCGGCGGGCGCTGGACGAGGTGGGCCTCTGCTTCCTCTTCGCCCCGGCCTATCATCCAGGTCTGAAACATGCCGGGCCGGTGCGCCGCGCGCTGAAGGTCCGGACGATCATGAACATCCTCGGCCCCTGCGTGAACCCGGCCGAGCCGCCGGTGCAGCTGCTCGGCGTCGCCGAGCCCCGCTTGATCGAGCCGGTGGCGGCGGTACTCGACGCGCTGGGCGTTAAGCGGGCTCTGGTCGTCCATGGTGGCGGGCTGGACGAGGTCGCGCTGCATGATGCCACGGACGCGGTCCGGTTGACCGAAGGCCGGATCGAGCATCTGACCATCACCCCCGAGCAGGTCGGGCTGGAGCGGGCGCCGCTCGGCGCGATCCGCGGCGGCGGGCCGGAGGAGAATGCGGAGCGGCTGAAGGCCCTTTTGCTCGGCCATGGCACCGTTGCGGAGCGCAATGCGGTCGCGCTGAATGCGGGCGCGCTGTTGATGACGGCCGGCAGCGTCCCGAACCTCCGGCTCGGCGTCACCCTGGCGCGGGACACATTGATGTCCGGCCGGGCGCTGACGGTGCTTCGCGGGCTGGTCGAGATCACCAATGGCTGAACTGGGGGGTGTGCTTGGCGAGATCGTCGCGCGCAAGCGCGTGGACGTCGCCGCGCGGCTGAGCGGCGGCGCGCCCGCGGCGGTGGCGACCAGGCGCAGCCTGCGCGCGGCGCTGGCCAAACCGGGCGCGCGTTTCGTCATGGAGGTGAAGCAGGCCTCGCCCTCCGAAGGGGCGATCCGGCGCGTGGACCCGGCGGCGCAGGCCGCGGCCTATCAAGGCGCGGCGGACGCGATCAGCGTGCTGACCGACGGGCCCTATTTCGGCGGGGCGCTGAGCGATCTGGCGGCGGTCCGGGCGGTGTTCGATGGACCGATCCTCGCCAAGGACTTCGTGATCGATCCCAGGCAGGTGGCGGAGGCGCGCAGCTTCGGCGCCGATGCCGTGCTGGCGATGCTGTCCGTGCTGGACGATGACGAGGCGCGGGGCTTGCTGGCCGCGGCGGACGCGCTCGGCATGGACGTACTCGTCGAGGCGCATGACGAGAGTGAAGTGCGCCGCGCCGTCGCGCTCGGCGCGCCGTTGATCGGGATCAACAACCGGGATCTGAAGACGCTGAAAGTCGATCTCGCGACCACCGAGCGACTTTCCAGCCTCGTTCCCGCCGATCGGACGCTTGTCGCTGAGTCCGGCATTGCCACGCGCGCCGATGTCGAGCGCCTTGCACCGCATGCGGACGCCTTCCTCGTCGGCACCACCTTGATGCGCGCAGATCGGCCGGCCGTTGCCGCCCGGGCGCTCGCCTTTGGCCGGGTGAAGGTCTGCGGGATCACCACCCATGCGGATGCCGAGGCGGCGGCTGCGGCGGGGGCCGGCTATCTGGGCTTCGTCATGGTCCCCGGCACGCCGCGCGCCGTGACGCGCGAGCATGTCGCCGGTATCGACGCCGCCCCGATTGTGGCCGTGTTCCGCAACGAGAAATTGATGGAGGTCGCGCTTTCCGCCCGCGAGCTGGGGCTGGCGGCGGTCCAGCTCCATGGCGACGAGGATGCTGCCTATATCCGAGGCCTGCGCCCGCTGCTGCCGGAGGGCACGGAGATCTGGGCGACCAGCGCGGTCGGGCGCGACCTGCCCGAGCCGCGGCCCGGCGCCGATCGCGCCCTGTTCGATACGCAGGTGGGCGGCCGCACGGGCGGCACCGGTCAGGTCTTTGACTGGGACCGGATCAGGAACCGGCCTGAGCTCGGCGATGCCGTTTTGGCTGGAGGTCTCAACCCCGACAACGCCCGCGATGCGGCGAAAGTCGGGGCGTGGGCGCTCGACGTCTGCTCGGGCGTGGAGGCCGCGCCGGGGCGCAAGGACCCCGCGAAGCTCGGCGCCTTCTTCGAGGCCCTTCGCCCGGAGACTCGCGCATGCGCCTGAGCGGCCGCTTCGGCGCCTATGGCGGCGCCTATGTTCCGGAAATCCTCGTTCCCGCGCTCGAGCAGCTGGAGGCGGCCTTCCTCGATGCGCAGGAGGACCCGGCCTTCCATGTCGAGCTGGAGGAATTGCTCACCAAATATGCCGGGCGGCCGACCCCGCTGACGCGCTGCCGCAACCTCGGCGCCGGCAAGGCGCGCATCTATCTGAAGCGCGAGGACCTGCTCCACGGCGGCGCGCACAAGACCAACCAGGTGCTGGCCCAGGCCCTGCTCGCAAAGCGGATGGGCAAGACCAGGCTGATCGCCGAGACTGGCGCCGGCCAGCATGGCGTCGCCACCGCCCTCGCCGGCGCGCTCTTCGGCCTGCCGACGCGCATCTACATGGGCGCGCATGACGTGGCCCGGCAGCAGCTCAACGTCTTCCGCATGCGGCTTATGGGTGCCGAGGTCATCCCCGTGACCTCCGGCCAGCAGGGGCTGAAGGACGCGATCAACGAGGCGTTGCGCGACTGGACCGCGAGCTTCGCCGACACCCATTATCTGCTCGGCACCGCTGCCGGCCCCCATCCCTTTCCGACCATGGTCCGCGATTTCCAGCGCGTCATCGGTCGCGAGGCGCGGGCGCAGATCCTGGCCGAGGAGGGCCGGCTGCCGGACGCGGTCGTGGCCTGCGTCGGCGGCGGCTCCAACGCGATCGGGCTGTTCGCCGATTTCATTCCCGACGAGGGCGTGCGCCTGATCGGCGTCGAGCCGGCGGGGAAGGGGCTGGACTCGCCCGAACATGGCGCGACCCTCCAGCGCGGCCGCCCCGGCGTGCTGCACGGCGCGGAGACCTATATCCTGCAGGACCAGGACGGACAGATTTCGGAGAGCTGGTCGGTTTCGGCCGGGCTCGATTATCCTGCCGTCGGCCCGGAGCATGCCTTCCTGAAGGACAGTGGCCGGGCATCGTATGTGGGCGCCACCGACACCGAGGCGCTGGACGCCTTCGCCCAATTGGCCCGTTCGGAAGGTATCGTCTGCGCCTTCGAATCCGCCCATGCCGTTGCCCATGCGCTGAAGCTGGCGGGCGAACATGAAGTGATACTCGTCGGCCTCTCCGGGCGCGGCGACAAGGATATGGAGCAGGCCCGCCGCCTGCTGGATCTGCCCGAATGAGCCGCTACGATGCCATGTTCCGCCGGAGCGGCAATGGGGGCGTGTTCGGTGCCTTCGTCATGCTCGGGGATCCCGATCTCGAGACCTGCGCGGCGATCCTCGACCAATTGGTAGAAGGCGGGGCGGACATGATCGAGGTCGGCATTCCCTTCTCCGATCCGATCGCGGACGGGCCGGTGATCCAGGCAGCGGCGGTGCGGGCGCTGGGCAAGGGTACGACGCCCGCCGACTGTTTCGTCTTGCTGAAGGCGTTCCGCGCCCGCCATCCTGACGTGCCGGTTGGCATCCTCACCTACGCCAATCTCGTCCTTGCCCGCGGCCGGGACGATTTCTACCGGAGCGCAGCCGAGGCAGGTGTCGACAGCGTGCTCGTCGCCGACGTGCCCTTGCTTGAGGCCGCGCCTTATGCCGAGTCGGCGCGGGCACATGGCGTCGAGCCGGTCCTGATCGTCGCCGCCAACACGCCGCCGCGCCGCCTCTGCGAGATCGCGAAGCTGGGCGGCGGCTACACTTATTGCGTTGCCCGCGCGGGGGTCACCGGCGCCGACGAGCAAGTGCAGTTCAACCATCAGGCGATGCTCGAAGGGTTGCGCGAGGCGGGGGCGCCCCCGCCCGTCTTCGGCTTCGGCATTTCGCGGCCCGACCATGTCCGCGCGGCGCTGGCGGCAGGGGCGGCGGGCGTGATTTCCGGCTCCGCGATCGTCGACCGGGTTTCGCGCGGCGAGGACGTGACTGCCTTCATCAGGGCGATGAAGACCGCCACGCTTTGATGCGGCGCAACAATCCGCTATTCCCTCTTTATGTCCACCTACACGATCGACACGGCCACCAGCCGGGCGACGCCCTCGCCGGCGCCGGGCAAGCGCGTCACCGCGCCCGCAATCCTCGCGCGCAAGGGAGGCGAGCCGATCGTCTCGCTGACCGCCTACACGATGCGGATGGCGCAATTGCTGGATCCGCATTGCGACTTCCTGCTGGTCGGCGATTCCCTCGGCCAGGTCATTTACGGCCTGCCCTCGACCATCCCGGTCAGCCTGGAGATGATGTGCGCGCATGGCGCTGCGGTGGTGCGCGGCTCCTGGCACGCCATGGTCGCGGTCGACATGCCGTTCGGCTCCTATGAGGAGAGCCCGGAGCAAGCCTTCCGCAGCGCCGCCCGCATCCTCAAGGAGACGGGCGCGGCGGCGGTGAAGCTGGAGGGCGGCGAGGCAATGGCGGAAACCATCTCCTTCCTCTCGAAGCGCGGCATTCCGGTGATCGGCCATGTGGGGCTCACGCCGCAGGCGGTTAATGCGCTCGGCGGCTATCGCGCCCGCGGCCGCGACGAAGCCGAGGCTGCCAAGGTGATCGCCGATGCCCGTGCCGTAGCCGAGGCCGGAGCCTTCTGCATCGTCATCGAAGGGGTGATGGAGGAGATTGCGGCCGAGGCGACGAAGGCGGTGGCCTGCCCGACCATCGGCATCGGCGCCTCCGCCTCGTGCGACGGCCAGATCCTTGTCACCGAGGACATGATGGGCCTGTTCGAGCGGACCCCGCGCTTCGTGAAGCGCTTCGGCGACATCGCTTCAGAAATCAGCGCGGCGGCGGCCGGCTATGCCGCGGACGTGAAAAGCCGCGCCTTCCCGACCGAGGATCAGATCTACCGGGGCAAGAAGTAGTATTCCGTTTCCTCCGCGCCGTGGCTAAGGAAAGCCGGGGCACGCGCCCGCGCGAACGCGCTGCGGGCCGGAGAGGTGTGTGGATGGGCGGCCCTGGCCTTCGTGCAGGCTCCCTGAATTGGAGACTTTAAGTTGGCGCTCAAGCCGAACGACGGTGAGACTTTCCTGAAAGAGGTGGATGAGGAGCTCCGCAGGGCGCAAATCACCAACTTTTTCACGCGCTACGGCTGGTGGATCATCGGCGGGTTCGTGTTGATCCTCGCTGCCGTGGGTGGCTGGATCTGGTGGTCGGGGCGTCAGGACACCGCCCGGGAGGCCGCAGGCGAGACCCTGATCGCCGTGATGGGCCAGCTCGAAGCCGGCAACAACCAGTCCGTGGCCGCGGCCCAGCCCCAGATCAACAGCCTCGCCGGCAACGATATCGAAGGCTATCGCGCCGCGGGCCTGTTCTCGCGCGCGACGGCCCAGGCTCAGAGCGGCAACGTCCAGGCGGCGATCGCCACTCTGCGCGCGATCGGCGACGACCAGACGCTGGACCAGCTCTATCGTGACGCCGCGTTGATCCGCCGCACCCAGCTCGAGTTTGACGCTCTGCAGCCGCAGGAGGTGATCCGCCGGCTCACGCCCATGGCCACGGGCAATGGCGCTTGGGCTGGCTCGGCCGGGGAGATGGTCGGCGCCGCGCACCTCAAGATGAACCGCCCGGACCTTGCCGGCCCCGTCTTCGTGCGGATCGCGCAGAACGAGAGGGCGCCGGCAACCCTGCGCCAGCGGGCCGAGCTGCTGGCCGGCTCGCTCGGCTTCGACGCGTCGCCCGACGCCCCCCGATCCACTGCCGCGGCCCGTCCGGCCGCGCCCGCTGCAGCGGCGCCCGCCGCTGCACCTGCCCAAGCTCCCGTAACGAGGGAAAAAGCCCAATGAAGCGTATCGTAGCCGTCCTGGCCTGTGCCACCCTGCTTGCCGGTTGCGGCGTCCTTGGCGGCGGCGGCAATCGCCGCCCCGGCACGCCGACCGTCGGCCAACGCATTCCTGTGCTCGGCACCGAAGGGACGGTCGAGGCCGATCCTTTGCTCGCCGCGATCCCGATCACCGTGCCGGCGGCCGAGGCCAATAGTGATTGGGCGCAGTCCGGCGGCAATGCCGCGAAGTCGGTGGGCCATGTCGCCCTCGGCGCCTCGCCGCAACAGGTCTGGAGCGTCTCGATCGGCAATGGCAACAGCTTCCGCACCCGCCTCGTCGCCGAGCCCGTCGTCGCCGACGGCCGGGTCTACACGATCGACACTTCCGCCCGGGTCCGCGCCTTCAATCTTGAGAATGGTCAGGAAATCTGGGCGCATCAGGTGCGCAGCGAGGGCAGCCCGCCCGAAGCCCTGTTCGGCGGCGGCGTCACTTTTGAAGGCGGCCGCGTTTATGCGACCAACGGCGCCGGCGACATTGCCGCGCTCGACGCCGCGACCGGCAGCCAGATCTGGATGGTGAAGCCCGGCGGACCTCTGCGCGGCGCCCCGACGGTCGCCAACGACACCGTCTATGCGCTCAGCCAGGACAGCCAGCTCTTCGCGCTGAACGCCCAGACTGGCGAGCAGCGCTGGTCGGGCGCGGGCTCGTTCGAACAGGCCGGCGTGTTCGGCAGCGCCGCACCCGCTTTCGCCCAGTCGACCCTCGTCGCCGGCTTCGCCTCTGGCGAGCTCACCGCCTATCGCTACGAGAATGGCCAGGTGGTGTGGCAGGACGCGCTCGCGCGCACCGGCATTTCCACCACGGTGGGGCAGTTGTCCGACATCGACGCCGATCCCGTCATCGACAATGGCCGCGTCTTCGCGATCGGCCAGGGCGGCCGCATGGTCGCGGTCGAGCTGATCACTGGCCAGCGCGCCTGGGAAGTGAATATCGGCGGCCTTTCCACCCCCTGGGTGGTCGGCGACTGGGTGTTCGTGGTGACCGACCGGGCACAGCTGCTCGCGGTCGCGCGTTCGTCGGGACGGATTCGCTGGATCTCGCAGCTGCCGCGTTACCGCGACGCCGAGGACCGGACCGGGCCGATCTATTGGCGCGGGCCGATCCTGGCCGGCAACAGGCTGATCCTGACCGGCTCGAACGGCGATATCATCCTCGCCTCGCCGGTGGACGGGACGATCCAGACGACGTGGCGGCACGGCCGTCCGATGTCCCTGCCGCCCATCGTTTCCAATAACACGCTCATCGTCCTCGACAATGAGGGACGGCTTACCGCCTGGAGATAGGTTGACCCGGCCCGCGTGAACCGGCAGGGCGGCGGGCCTTATGGCCAAGCTGCCCACCGTCGCGATCGTCGGCCGTCCTAACGTCGGCAAATCCACCTTGTTCAACCGGCTGGTTGGCAAGAAGCTCGCGCTCGTCGACGACCGGCCGGGCGTGACCCGCGACCGGCGGGAGGGCGACGCGAGCCTGCTCGGCCTCGAATTCCGGGTGATCGACACGGCCGGCTACGAGGACGAGGATCCCGAAACCCTGCCGGGACGGATGCGCGCGCAGACCGAGGCGGCGGTGCGCGAGGCCGATGTGGCCCTGTTCCTGATCGACGGCCGCGCCGGTCTCACGCCGCTGGACGAAGAGATTGCGCGCTGGCTGCGCGGGGAAAGCACGCCCGTCGTCCTCGCCGCCAACAAGGCCGAGGGCAAGGCGGCCGAGGCCGGCATCATGGAGGCGTGGAGCCTGGGCTTTGGTGAGGCGATCGCGATGAGCGCCGAGCATGGCGAAGGCACCGTCGACCTGTTCGAGCATTTGCGCCCGCATATCGAGCGCGAAGAGAATGGCGAGCCGGAGCCCGACGAACAGGGCGATCCGACGCTGAAGCTCGCCATTGTCGGCCGACCCAATGCGGGCAAATCCACGCTCATCAACCGTATCCTGTCCGAGGACCGGCTGATCACCGGCCCGGAGGCGGGGATTACGCGCGATTCCATCGCCATCGACTGGGAATGGCAGGCGCCGGACGGCGAACGGCGGCCGGTGCGTCTGATCGACACCGCGGGCATGCGCAAGAAGGCGAAGGTCGAGGATAAGCTCGAGAAGCTCTCCGTGGCCGACGCCCGCCGCGCCGTCGACTTCGCCGAGGTGGTCGTCCTGCTGCTCGATGGCACGCGTGGCCTCGAAGTGCAGGATCTGAAGATCGCCGACCATGTACTGCAGGAGGGACGGGCGCTGATGATCGCGATCAACAAGTGGGACGTGGCGGAAAACGCTTCCAGCCTGTTCAACGGCATCAAGGCAGCGCTGGAGGAAGGGCTGAGCCAGGCGCGGGGCGTGCCGCTGCTCACTGTCTCCGGCAAGACCGGCAAGGGCATCGATCAGTTGCTTGGCGCCGCCTTCGAGGTCCGGGAAACCTGGTCGAAGCGGGTGTCGACCGGCCAGCTCAACCGGTGGTTCGAGGATGCGGTGGAGAAGAACCCGCCGCCCGCGCCCAGCGGCAAGAGGATCAAGCTGCGCTACATCACGCAGGTGAACACGCGGCCGCCCAGCTTCGTCCTGTTCGGGACGCGCACCGATATGCTGCCCGATTCCTACCTGCGCTATCTGATCAACGGCATCCGCCGCGAACTCGGCTTCGGTGCGGTGCCGGTCCGGCTCCAGGTCCGCGTCTCGCGCAATCCTTTCGGCGATCGCGCCAAGGACTAGAGTCTTCTCTGGGGGTTTTCTTAAAGCCGCCCGTTTCCTCTGTGCGGCTACGGTGTTTCGGCCGGCTCAACGTCAACATCCTGTTTACGGCTCGGGCGTAAACTCGCGATACCGGAAACGCCAAGGGGACAAAGGCGGTGGACGAACTCGTCGACTGGACCACATTTTCGCGCATGCGCACGCAGCTCGGGGCGAGCTTCGTCCGTATCCTCGGTTATTTTCGCGAGGACGGCGAGAAAGCGGTCAGCCGGATCGAGGAGGCGATGCACCGTCAGGATGCTGCCGGCCTGATCCTCCCCGCCCATACGCTGAAGGCGGAAGCGCGCCAGTTCGGCGCCGAGCCGGTCGCGGCGCTGGCCGAGGAAATCGAGAATGCCGGCCGCTATGCGGTCGAGGGCAATTTCTTCCCTGACAATATCCTGCCGCAGGTCGCCGAGCTCCGGCCGCTCTATCTGCGCACCGTCGAGGCGCTGGAGGCGGAGACCAACCCGCTGGCCACGCGCCGCCCGGCCTTCGGCCGCGGCCCGTCCAATCAGGAATTCGGGCGGCTCTAGCCCGCCGGAATCATTTGCCTCCCCCGCGCCCACCGGCCTAGCGTCCGCGCGGGAGTTTGTGACCATGCGTAAGACCTTTGCTCTGCTCGCCGCCGGCCTGCTGGCCGCCGCTGCGCCCGCGCCGGCGCAGGAGGTGACCGGTTTCCTCACCGTCGAGCAGATGCAGGAGATGGTGGCGCGGATGCGAGAAACCGTGTTCGCGCCGGGAGACGCGGTGGCGGGCTGGAACCGCGGGGGCGCCGATCCCGACGGCGAGTTGCGGGCGGCGGGCGCCGACCGTTTCTACTACCTCCTGCACAAGACCGGCGGCGACGGCGTGGCCATCCTGACCGAGCGATCCGTGGCGAGCCTTGCCCCGCAGGGCTGGCGCGTTGTCGACACTTATGGCGATTCCAGCGCCCGCGTCGAAAACCCGGTCGTCCAGTTCGAGCTGATGTCCGAGCGCTATGTCATGGCGGTACGGGCGGGCAGCGACCGGCGCCGCGGCGTCGACTGCATCGACGGCATCACCAATGCGACGCTCTACGAGCGGCCGGACGCCCCGGCCGGGCCGGACGACGGCGACGTGCCTCTGCTCTTCCGCCTCGCCCTCCTCGCCGGCGAGGGACAGACCATCTGCACGCGCTACGAAGGCAGCCGCGCGGCGGGCTGGCGCGGGCGGTATTTCACGCCCGAGGGCCGTCGCCTGCCGCAGCTGGATGACGAGCATGAACGGATCACCATCGTCCCTGCCGCGCCGATCGAGAGCCTGCTCGTCTACCGCCAGCCGCCCCGCGAGGGGCCGAGCGGCACCTAGGCGCCCGGCCGGTCCTTCCGCATCGGCTGGAAGCTGAGCCGGGCGAGCGAGCGCCACAGCCATTCGAACGGCCCGTAACGGAAGCGGTCCAGCCAGGGCTTGGACCAGAGCAGCATGACCGCCCAGGCGATGAGCACCGGGATCCAGAGCTGGATACGGCTCAACTGGCCGTAGAGGCCGAGGCCGTAGCCGTAGAAGATCGTCGTCATGACGATCGACGTGCCGAGATAATTGGTGAAGGCCGCGCGGCCGGCGGCGGCGATCCGCGCCACCAGCGGGCCGCCGCCCCGGGCCAGCAGGATGATCAATGCGGCGAGGCCGATCACCATGATCGGGCGGATCGGGGTCGTCGCGCCGAGGGAGATCGTGAATACCATCGGCACCGAGAAATCGAAGTGAATGAGCAACCAGGCGAGCGCGGCATAGGCCGGGATCACAATGGCGAGGCAGACGATCGCCCATTTGCGATAACGCGTCGGGGTCCACTCGCCTCGAAAGAAGCCCGACTTCAGCGCCGCCATTCCGAAAAGCATGTAGGCCAGTGTCTCGGCGAGGTTGTGTTTCAGGGAAATGAAGGGTTCCAGCCCCTGCTCGATGAGCCGCTGATGCACGAGCCCTGTCCAAGGGCCGCGGAACAGGGCCATGTTCTCGGCCAACGCCCCGCCTTGGATCGTACCTAAGAAGTACTGGAAGCCACCATAGCTCTTGATCGTCTGAATGTCGGAGGTCCCGGCTGCAATCGCCGCGGCCAGATGGTGCACTTCCCAGGCGCCCCCCGCCATCATGGCGCACTGGAGGATGATCAAAGCCACGCCCCAGATGAGCAGGGCGCGGACCGAGAGGTTGCGGAAGAAGAAGAGCAGCAGCCCCGTCAGCGCGTAGGCCGTGAGAATGTCGCCGAACCAGATGAAATAGAAATGGACGAGGCCGAAAATCAGCAACCAGAACATGCGCGCATAATGGACCTTGGCCGGACTCTGGCCCGACGCGCGCGCCCGCTCGATCACGAGCAATGTGCTCGCCCCGAACAGGAAGGAGAAGAGGCCCCGCATCTTGCCGTCGATGAAGATGAAGCTGAACAGCCAGGAGCCGAGATCAGCCTGGCTGTCGAGGCCATAGGCGGTCGGGTTCATATAGGCCTGGAAGGGCATGGAGAAAGCGATGATGTTCATCGCCAAAATGCCCATCACGGCGACCCCGCGAAGGGTGTCCAGCGTGGCGATTCGAGATGGCCGCGTCAGCGCTTCAGGCCGCGCCGGAGCCTCATCGGACGCCTTGGTATCGGTCATCGGGTCCCCTCCCGGATGGTCAGGAAATGATAAACCAGGTTTCTACACTATCAATTGCTATTCCGGCGCCAGAACGGGTCCGTTATGAACGGCAATATGGTCGACTGGCTGGTCATGGGAATCACGTTCGCGGGCGCTCCGGCGCTCGTGCTTGCGCGCCGCTGGGATGCGGTCGCTGCGGGCGAGACGATCCCGCGCGCCTGCGGCCCGGCGCCCGCGCAGGCACCCGAGCCCGCGCCCGAACCGGCCCCGGTGCCGGAGCCCGTCTACACACCGGCGCCCGCTTTCCTCAGGCTCGGCCGGGTCGACGAAAGCAGCGATGCCGACCGCCGCTCCCGGCGTTATGCGGGGATGGTGCGCGCCGGCTATTGACCGGGCGCGCACCATGGTCCGCTATTCGCTGAAGCGCCGATACCTGACATTGTCTTCCCCGGCATCGCAGGCCGGGCGGCTGTCGCCCTGGATGCGCGTTTCCTGATCGGAGAGGCGGACACCGACCAGCGGGGCAATTGCCGTGATCGCCTCGGTGACGGCGCGAATATTGTCGGCACCGGCAGGCTCGCTGTTCAGCGTAACGCCGGTCATCACGCCATTGTCTGCAAACGTGATCGAAAAGCCGGTCTTCGCGAACTGTGCCGGATCGACATTGGCGTAATAGCGCTCGCCGAGCGGCAGCGAGACGGTCTGGACCACGTGGGTCGGGGTACAGGCGTCGCCGTGAACCGAATGTCGATTCCGGTCGAACTCCTTGATGTAGGTAACCGGGGTGTTGAACGGGACGCCGGCCACCGCGCCACCCCTTGCATCGGAGATACGCAGGCTGCTGGCACAGCCTCCGGCGCCCAGCGCAAGCAGGCTCGCGAGCAGCAGACGGGAAGGGTTCGATTTCAACATGGCTCAATCCTCTCCTGGGTGCATGGTCAGTTGCTGAAGCCTCGGATCCAGTCGGCGACCGCCGAGATGCGGGTGTAGACGCCGTATTTAAGGCGACGGGCACAGCCCTCTCCCCAGCTCACGATCCCGACGAGTCGCGCCGTCCCGCCGGATCCCAGGCTGATGGGTCCCCCACTGTCTCCCTGGCAGGAGTCTTTGCCGCCCTCCTGCTCACCGGCGCAGAACATCCGGTCGGTGATCGCATTGTTGTAGCTGTCCAGATGATTGCAGGTTGCGGTGTCGACGACCGGAACGTCGACCCCCAGAAGATCGAAGGACCCGGATCCGCCCTCGCTCACCGCGCCCCAGCCCGTCACCATCGGCCGGTCGCCGACGCTGAGCGGCTGCGGTTCGACGGCGACCGGCCTTGCCAGTCTGGCTGTCGTCCTCAATTGCAGGATCGCAACGTCATAATCGTAAGTGGCGGAATTCCATTGCGGATGGACGTGGATTGCGGCGACGTCGATCCGCTCTCCACCGGAGATATAGCTGCCGGTGCCGCCGACGATGTCCACCCGGCTCGGATCCCGCGATACGATGTGGTTGTCGACGCAATGCGCCGCCGTGACGACAAGGTTGGGCGCGATCAGGGAGCCGCCGCAGAATTGCAGCCGGTCCGAAGCCAAGCCGCGAACGAGCGCGACCTGCCAGGGATGGTTGACGATCGCGACCGGATATCCGCCGACGATCCGGGGGTCGAGGCCGAGCAGCTCCATCAGGCGCCGCTGTTGCTCCTGCGGAAGCATGCGAAGGCGCCGCACGAACGCATCCCGCTCGGCCGGCGAGCGAATATCGCGCGGCCAGGTGACGTCGGGAGACGCGGGCTGCGCCAGGGCGGCAGCCGGAACGGCAAGGGCGGCGAGCCCGGCGAATGCGAGCAATGGGCGTAATGTCATGATCCCTCCTTTGCGCTCACGCGCTTGCCGGCGGCGGCGATCGGGGAGGCCGCGACCGGTCGGAGGGATTTTTAAGGAGTCAGGCAGGCAACCAGGCGTGACGGTCGTCACGGAGGCGAAATCAACGGGCGGGCGACGGGTCTATGCGACCGGCCAGCATTTGCGGACCAGACTACCGGAGCCCGTCCGGGCGTGAAACTACTCCGCCGGCGGCCGCGAGTTCAGCTGGATATAGTTCTGGATCCCCATCCGCTCGATCATCTCGAACTGGGTTTCGAGGAAGTCGATATGCTCCTCCTCGCTCTCGAGGATCCGCTCGAAAATCTCGCGGCTCACGAAGTCCCGCACCGTTTCGCAATGGGCGATGGCGCCGCGCAGCTGCTCGCGGGCCTCATATTCGAGATCGAGATCGGCCTTGAGGATCTCCTCGACGGTCTCGCCGATGCGCAGGCGCCCGAGCATCTGGAAATTGGGCAGGCCGTCGAGGAACAGGATGCGCTCGGCGAGCGTGTCCGCATGCTTCATCTCGTCGATCGACTCGTGCCGCTCATAATCGGCGAGCTTCTTCACGCCCCAATGGTCCAGCATGCGATAATGCAGCCAATATTGGTTGATCGCGGTCAGCTCGTTCTTCAGCGTCTCGTTGAGCAGCTGGATGACCTGTTCGTCGCCCTTCATCGCGCAGCCTTTCCCGTTCCGGATGTTGCGGCGCTTATAACGCAGACGCGCACCAAAAGGCACCGAAAAATGGCGGAAAACTGCGAAATTTTAGGGTGCGACTGAGTCTCAGTCTCAGGCCGTTTTTCGCTCCTGCGCGATGATCTCGCGTGCGAATGAGAAGCATTGGCCGCAGCGCGGCTTGCAGCCGCGAGCCCGGTAGGCGCTGGTCGGGCAGGAAGCGCCGGCGCGGGCCGCGGAGCGGACGTCGCCTTCCCGAATCGCATTACAGACACAAACGATCATGGAGATTGATATAGTCGATAATGCGAGACGTTCGCAATATCATTTTGTATCCCTCGTCATGCCGGGCTCGATCCGGCATCCACCGACTTATTGGTCGAGCTTCCGGACGGAAGGTGGGCCCCGGATCAAGGCCGGGACGACGGAGAGGGGGCGCTGATTCGTGGTGTCAGGGCGCCCCCTGCACCCCCGGCCCGTCGCCGCGCAGCTCCTTGCGGATCACCAGCTTCAGGCCCGACCAGGTCTCGTCCACCGCGCAGACCTTGATGTCGACCAGGCCCATCGGCAGGGCCACCTCGCGGATCACGTCCTCGGTGATGTCCGTGGGCATGCGCGAGGCCTTTTTGGGCCAGGACACCCAGATGAAGCCGGCCGGGGCGAGATGGGGGAGGATGCGCTTCAGGTCCGCGTCCATATCCGCCCGCTCGGTGACGAAGATATGGGCCGCGTCGATCGGCGGCTCGGGCCAGAGCAAATGGGTAAGCGCGATGCGCGAGCGCTCGATCTCGGCGCGGACGCTGCCGGGCATCTCGTCCCACCAGGTGCGCATGCCGTCCTTCAGCGACAGCTTCTTCGCCAGCGGCGTGCCCGAATAGCCGGATAGCGCCATGTCTCCCTCCCGTGCTTTACGGTAAAGTTACCGTAACGCCCGGAAGACGCAACAAAAACAGCGGCCTGTCAGACGAAGGCGCGGCGGCGGAAGTGCTTCGCAGTGACGAGCGCGATGGGAATGCCGACCAGCACGATATGGCAGAAAAGCTGGGTCGCGATCGACTGGGCCGAGGGCGGGAAGGCCGCGGGCCAGCGCAGCGGCACGACGATCAGGTTCATCACCACATAGGTGCCGAGGCCGTAGAGGAAGCCCCAGAGCAGAGGCTTCTGCCAGAGCGCGCGGAACCGCGCGGCGGCGAGGACGAAGATCGTCGCCATGATGGCCATCAGGACGAAGTGGACGGCGAGGCCGAGGATTGCGCCGCCCGTGCCCATCCCGGTCGCGCCGGGGACGGGGCCGGAGCCGACATAGCGGAGCATGTTCATCGGGTCCCGCCCGTAGAGCAGGGTCAGGGTGACCGCGGCGAGGATGTCGAGCGTGCCGGCGATCAGGGTTGCGGTGAGGATCGGGCGGGCGAGCGAACGGGCCATCAGGCGGTCTCCTTCGAGAGGCTGGCCCGAGCCCGGGGCTATGCCGCCTTGCTACCATTCATGAGCCTGGGGAAGAAGCCCTCATGCGCGGCGCGCAGGTCTCCGAGCGAGACATCGCAGCCGGTCTCCACCGCATGGCTGGCCGGCGCCGACAGACGCCAGGCGATCAGCTGCTCGCCGGTCTGCCGGTTCACGAAACCAGTGGTGCCGATCGCGCGGTGCGGGACCGCCTGGCCGATCGCCGCCTGCAGCTTGCCGAGGTCGCTGGTGGTGACGATGTAGCGGCCCTGTCCCTCGGCGAACCAGCGCGCCGCCAGGCCCGTATCCGCCACGTCGTTCAGCTCCGCACCGAGCGCGCCAGCCAAGGCCATTTCGGCAATGGCGACGGCGAGACCGCCGTCGGCAACATCGTGCACGGCCGTGACCAGCCCGTCTTCGATCAGGTCCCGGATCAGCTCGCCGGCGCGGCGCTCGGCGGCGAGGTCGACAGCGGGCGCCGGGCCCGCCTCCTCGCCGTGCAGCTCGCGCAGCCAGAGCGACTGGCCCAGATGGGCGGTGCCGTCGCCGATCACGACGATCTTCTCGCCCGCCGCCTTGAAGGCGATGCTCGCGGCCTTGGTCCAATCCTCCATCAGGCCGACGCCGCCGATGGCGGGCGTGGGGAGGATGGCGCTGCCGCCGCCGGTGGCCTTGCTCTCATTGTAGAGGCTGACGTTGCCGGACACGATCGGGAAGTCGAGCGCGATGCAGGCGTCGCTCATCCCTTCGAGGGCGTGGACGATTTGCGCCATGATCTCGGGCCGCTGTGGATTCGCGAAGTTCAGGCAGTTGGTGACCGCGAGGGGCAGGGCGCCCACCGCGCAGAGGTTGCGGTACGCCTCGGCAATGGCCTGCTTGCCACCCTCATAGGGGTCCGCATAGCAATAACGCGGCGTGCAGTCGGTGGTGATGGCGAGCGCCTTGTCGGTGCCGTGGACGCGGACGACCGCGGCGTCGCCGCCCGGCGCCTGGACGGTGTCGCCGCCGACCTTCTGGTCGTATTGCTCGTAGATCCAGCGGCGGCTGGCGATGTCGGGCGAGGCCATGAGCTTCAGCAGGTCCGCGGCGATGTCGGTGCTTTCGGGGACGTCGCCGAGCGGCTTCACCTGCGCCCAGGCCTTGTAGTCTTCGCGCGAGAGATAGGGGCGGTCGTAGAGCGGCGCCTCGTCGGCCAGCGGGGCGAGGGGGATGTCGGCGGCGATCTCGCCATTCCACATCAGTACCATGCGGCCCGTGTCGGTGACGCGGCCGATCACCGCGAAGTCCAGCTCCCATTTGCGGAAGATCGCCTCGGCCTCGGCCTCGCGGCCCGGCTCCAGCACCATCAGCATCCGCTCCTGGCTCTCGGAGAGCATCATCTCATAGGGCGTCATGCCGGTCTCGCGGCAGGGGACTTCGTTCATGTCGAGCTCGATGCCGACGCCGCCCTTGCTCGCCATCTCGACTGAAGAGGAGGTGAGGCCGGCGGCGCCCATGTCCTGGATGGCGACGATCGCGTCGCTGGCCATCAGCTCGAGGCAGGCCTCGATCAGCAATTTCTCGGTGAAGGGGTCGCCGACCTGGACGGTGGGGCGCTTCTCCTCGCTGTCCTCGGAGAAATCGGCGCTGGCCATGGTCGCGCCATGGATGCCGTCGCGGCCGGTCTTGGAGCCGACATAGACGATCGGATTGCCGATGCCGGAGGCGGCCGAATAGAAGATCCTGTCGGTCTCGGCGACGCCAACGGTCATCGCATTGACCAGGATGTTGCCGTCATAGGCCGGGTGGAAATTGACCTCGCCGCCAACGGTCGGGACGCCGACGCAATTGCCATAGCCGCCGATCCCCGCGACCACGCCCGCGATCAGGTGGCGCATCTTCGGATGGTCCGGCCGGCCGAAGCGCAGGGCATTGAGGTTCGCGACCGGGCGCGCGCCCATGGTGAAGACGTCGCGCAGGATGCCGCCGACGCCCGTCGCCGCGCCCTGATAGGGCTCGATATAAGAGGGGTGGTTGTGGCTCTCCATCTTGAAGATGCAGGCCAAGGCAGTGCCGTCCGGCCGCTCGCCAATGTCGATGACGCCGGCATTCTCGCCCGGCCCCTGGATCACCCAGGGCGCCTTGGTGGGCAGCTTCTTCAGGTGGAGGCGCGACGATTTGTAGGAGCAATGCTCCGACCACATGACCGAGAAGATACCGAGCTCGGTGAGGTTGGGCGCGCGGCCCATGGCGTGCAGGACGCGCTCATATTCCTCGGGGCTGAGGCCGTGCTCCGCAACGACCTCCGGCGTGATCGGAGATTCGGTCATGCGGGGCCGATAGCGGGGCGGAAGGCTTGCGCCTAGGCATAAACCCGGCAAAGCTTCCCGAAGGCGCGCCGCTGCCGCCGGAAGCCCCGGGAGACGAGGAATGACGCTGAGGCCATTGTTGCTGTGCCTGGCCGCCGCGCCGCTGCTGATGGCCAATGCGCAGGCGGGAGGCGGGCTCGAGCTCCGGCTCGCCGGCGGCGGGCTCACGGCCGGGCAGCCGGGTCTGCACCCGTCCGGCACCTATGCGTTCGGCATGAGCCGCGCGGAAATCGTCGCCGCCGTCTCCGCGATCCGCGGCCCGGCCACGGGCGAATATGCAGCGAGCGATTGCGGTGCCGGGCCGATGCAGCAGGTCCGCTTCGGCTCGCTCACCCTGAATATCCAGAACGGGCGCTGGGTTGGCTGGGCGGTGTCCGGCCCCGCCGACACGCCGCCGCTCCGGACGGAGTGGGATCTTGGTCTCGGCTCGCCGCGCAGCGCGCTCGACGATGGCGATCGCGACACCGCCGAAGTCGCCGAGTCCACTTTGGGCACGGAGTTCGAAGTGTCCGAAATTGGCGGCCTGCTGAGCGGCGCCGGCCCGGACGCGACCGTCACCGATTTGTGGGCCGGGACAGAGTGCGCCTATCGCTGACGTCGCTTCAGGCGACCCTGCGGCGCGACGCGGGTGTCGCCAGCAAAGCCAGCGCGGCGTCGAGCGGGACCGGGCGGCCGAGCAGATAGCCCTGCACCTTGTCCATGCCGAGCGCGCGCAGCATCGCCAGCTCGTCTTCGGTCTCGACGCCCTCGGCGATGAGGCGGCTGCCGGTCTCGCGGGCGAACATGGTGAGCGCGGCGGCGAGCGCGCGCCGGCCCGGATCGTCGCCGATCCCCTCGATCAGCGAGCGGTCCAGCTTGATCAGATCGGGGCGCATCTTCAGGATCTGCTGCAGGCCGCTATGGCCGGCACCGGCATCGTCGACCGCCAGGCGCAAGCCGCGGGCGCGGAGCGGTGCGACCGCCGCCTCCAGCGCCTCGAAATCGTCGACGCAATCATGCTCGGTGATCTCGAGCACGATCCGCTCCAGCGGCTGGCCGGCCAGGGCCTCGGCGAATAATGGGCTCAATACCGTGTCCGAAGCGGCATTGACCGAGACGTAGACGTCCTCGGGAAAGGCCGACAGGTGGGCCAGCGCATGGCGGATCGCCAGCAGCTCCAGCTCGACGCCCCGGCCGATCTCCGCCGCCTCGCCGAACCACTGGTCGGGCGGGCGCACGGGCTCGGCGGCGAAGCGCGACAGGCTCTCGAAGCCGATCGCCCGGCCTTCCGCGAGGCTCCAGATCGGCTGATAGACGATGCCGATCTCACCGCTGTCGACCACGGCCCCGATCCGCGCTTCCTTCTCGCGCTGGCCGCGCCGCGCGTCCCGCTGCTTCTCGATCTCGAAGGCGGTAAGGTCGGCGAAGGCGCGCATCATGCCGAGATCGCGATTGTTGAGCGACTTGTCGGCGAACGGACCGAGGCAGCAGAACATGCCGTAAATCTCTCCGTCCGACATACGCAGCGGCACGCTGACATGCGTGCCGATCGGGACGGCGTGAGTGATCGGCAGGGCCATGGCCAGGGGCACGTCGGCAGTATCCGCGATCAGCTCGGGAAGGTCGCCGTTGAGGATATGGCGGCAATAGACATCGTCGAGCGATTTGGCGTCGCCGGGCTTGATCAGATGCTCGAGGCCCGGTGCATCGACATGGCGGAAGACGGTCTCATTCTCGACGAACTCGGACACATAAGCGACCTGCAGGCCGAGATGGGTGCGGACCGCTTCCAGCGCGCGCTGCACCACCTGATCGCCGGCGGCGACATTGGGGCCGATGACGTCTTGCAGGCGCGTCGGCCCTTCATTCTGCTCACTCATCGGTGCCTGCCTCCCCTGGTTGGCAGCCGGCTTAATCAAGAGACATGAAGAACTGCTTTCGGCCTGTGCGACCGTAAATTCCTAGTCATTCCGGCGAAGGCCGGGACCCACGAACACGATTGCGATCAAGTAGCGAAAACGTCCGACTCTCGTCGGACATGCGGAGTTCATGGGTGCCGGCCTGCGCCGGGATGACGCCTGAAAGGATCAGCTCGTCTTGCGGGTCGAGCGGGCGGCGCGCTTGGCCTGCGCCGCGCGCATTTCGGCCAGCCGGGCCTCGATCGCCTCGTCCCGGCGTAAAGCGTCGATTTCCGCTTCCTGCGGGTCGGCGCGGCGGACGGCGTCCGCCCCGGCGAGGTTGATGACCCGGTCGAAAACTTCCTGGGCGCGGTCGACCCGCTCCCGAAGCCTGCGGTCGCGGCGGTCAGGCCCGCTGGCGCCGAGGCCGCCTTCGCCCTGCGCCGCCTCGAACGCGGCGAGCTCGCGCTCCATCTGGGCCTTGCGCGCGGCCAAGGCGGCCGCGCATTCGTCGAGCCGCACCGCGTCCTGCGCGGCATCGGCCTGGACCTTGTCGAGCCGGGTGAGCTCCGCCTCGAGGTCGAGCTGGGTCGAGACGGCGGCCCCGGCGAGATCGTCGCGCTCCTTGCCGAGCGCGTAGCGCGCCTTGTCACCCAGCTCCGCGATCCGCGCGCGAACCTGGTCCTGCCGGCCCCGTGCATCGACGACGCGGTCGGCATTGGCCTGCTGCTCGGTGCGCACATCGTCCGCCGCCCGCGCGACCTGGCGGATCGCCTCGCGCAGCAGGCTGGCGCCGCTGGCCCGCTCGAGCGAGGCGACGGCGTCCTCGACGCTCGCTGACAGCACCAGCCGCACGCGTGTGAAAATCGATTCCGGCAAAGCCCGTCCTCCCGCCAGTCGCGGCGCATTCGCGCACCCGCTGCCTGATCAGCGGCCAGATTATTCGTCGCCGGTTAAAGTTCAATTGCGGCAATGCCCTGGCTGCATTTGCGCGGGGCACAGGAGACGGATGCGAAATTGTTCATTAGGGAGTAGGGTAGATTGTCACTCGCGACACCGTCCAGGGGAGGACAGCGTGATCGTAGCGCATATCGTGGTGGACGGGGCGCCTGACCCCGAGGACAACAAGCTCTGGGGCCAATATAGCTTCGTCGCCTTGCCGCGGCCCGGGGAACGGATCGAGGTTCCCTATGACGGCTTCATGGAGCGGCTGCTGATCGAATCCATCCAGCATCGTCCCGCACCCCATCCACTGCCGGATGACTCGACGTTGCTGCGCACCGAGGCGCAGGCCTTCGTCTACGCGCGCTGGCAGGCTTAGAATCCTGAACTCACCAAAGAGAAAGGCCGGCCCAGGGGGTCTGGACCGGCCTTTCGATCATGCGAAACGGGTCAGGCGCGGCAGCTGGTGCCGTTGATGGTGACATTGTTGCCGTTGCCGCTGAGCGTCACGCCTTCGCCCTCGAACGGGCCATTGGCGGACGTGCCGGTCAGCATCTTCGGCGTCGCGTTGCGGTCGCCCTGGCGGACGGCGGCGCGATTGTCGCTGTAGAATTCGACATAATAGAGCGCGTTGCTCGGATAGGAGCAGCGATAGGTCTTGCTGGCCGTGATCGACGGCGGCAGCTCGGTCGCGTTGAGCTGGGTCGTCGGGGCGCTGGTGTCCCGTTCGACGGTGTTGATCTGCACCGGTTCGTTGTTGCACCCGGCAAGAGCGAGAAGAGCCGCGCTGGCCGCAGCGGCGAGGAGAGGTGTGTTTCGCATAGCTCAATCCTTCGCGGGTGCAGCAAATCGCGTCAAGATTGAAAATTGTGGCAGACTGTCGTTTTCGGACGCCCGATTTCGACCAAGCGGGGCACCCGTTCGACAAACGCCAGCCTTTGGGTTAGCTTGCCCGGCAGTGGACAGTGCGAGGCAAAAGGCTGGCGTGCAGCGCGTGCGGATCGGGCTTACCGGTCTCGCCTCCGTCTTCCTTGCCGTCCTGCTCGCCGCGGTCTTCACCGGCCGGACCCATGAGGAATCGCCGGCGGCGCCGAATGCCGCGGCACCCACCGGTCCCGGCGCCGCGGCCCAGTCCCCGCCGGAAGAGCCGTTGGCGACTCTGGGCCTGACGCCGTCCAACCCCGACTCGAACAGTACGGCCCAGCCGGCCCCGGGCGGCCAGCCCGCCGCTAGGCGCTAAGCTCATGTGCCGCAAGCAAAGAAAACTCACTCACTTATCCACAGGAGCGTCGCCGCCCTGACAGGAGAGGCGCGGACGCAACAAAGCGGGAACATTCCTTCTGGTGTCCGTATTTCCCACAAAATCCCATTAAATCCCTTTTAATCCCATGCCCCCTAGGTTATCCACGGGACTGGATTGGAAGGGGCGTATCCTGTTGGGCCGCGCTTGCGACGTGGCACTATTTCGCAAGCGTCCGCATACGGGGGAGCCTCGGTCTGGGAGCGGACTGAGGGCGTGGATTCGGAGATTTTTCAGGGCAATGCGCTGAGCGCGGTGGACGGCAAATCCCGCCTGTCCATCCCCGCGTTCATTCGCAATTCCCTGATCCCCGCCGAGCCCCGCGGCATCTATCTGGGCGTCCATGGCCGCGATCCCTGCCTGACCGTTTATGGCGAGACCTATTCCGCCTATCTCGTCGCCGAGCAGGAGCGCCTGCGCCTGAAGGGCGAGGACAGTGGCGCGGATCCCGATCTGTTCGAGGACCTTGAGCGCGGTCTCTGGGGCATGGGCGAAAAGGTCAATTGCGACTCCGGTGGCCGGATCGTGCTCGGCGGCCTGCTGCGCGAGGAAGGCCAGATCGAGGACATGGCCCTGTTCGTCGGACGCGGCCGCTATGCCGAGATCTGGAACCCGAAGGTCGCGGTTGAATCCGGCGGCGACCGGCTCCGCAAGATCGCGTCCTATTATCTCAAGCAGCGGGGGGCGAAGGCATGAGCGCTGCCGCCGCCCCGTCCGCGCCGCATATTCCGGTCCTCCTCGACGAGGTCGTTTCAGCCCTGGACGCCGCTCCGGGCGAAACGCATGTCGACGGCACGTTCGGGGCGGGCGGCTACACCAAGGCCATCCTTTCTAAGGGAGTGGCCCGGGTCCTTGCCTTCGATCGCGATCCCGAGGCGATCCAGTATGGCGAGACCCTGGCCGCTTCGAGCGGGGGGCGCCTGACGCTTGTGCCGGAGCGTTTCTCCCGGATGCGTCAGGCGCTTGCCGAGCGTGGCGTCGACGGCGTCCACGGCGTGACCCTGGATATCGGCGTCTCCTCCATGCAGCTCGACCAGGCCGAGCGCGGCTTCTCCTTCCAGGCCGACGGCCCGGCCGACATGCGGATGAGCCAGGAAGGCGAGAGCGCCGCCGACTTTCTCAACCATGCCGACGAGGCGGAGATTGCCGACATACTCTTCCGCCTCGGCGAGGAGCCGAAGTCGCGGCGGATCGCGCGGGCGATCGTCGCCGCGCGCCCGATCGAGCGGACCGGCCAGCTCGCCGAAATCGTCCGCAAGGCCGCCGGCCATCATCCCGGCATGAAGAAGGACCCGGCGACGCGGACCTTCCAGGCAGTCCGGATTCACGTGAACCAGGAACTCGCCGAGTTGGAGGGCGGGTTGGCGGCCGCCGAGCGCGTATTGTTGCCCGGCGGCCGTCTTGCCGTCGTGACCTTTCACAGCCTCGAGGACCGGATCGTGAAGCGCTTCCTGAAGGAGCGCAGCGGCGCGACGCCGGCTGGCTCGCGCCACCGGCCGGCCGCGAACGAGGCCGGCACACCGGCCCCGACCTTCGAGGCCGTGGGCAAGGCGGTCCGGGCGAGCGAGGCCGAGCTGGCCGCCAATCCGCGGGCCCGGTCCGCGACCTTGCGGGCCGCGCGCCGCACCGCCGCGCCGGCCTGGAACATGATTTCTGAAGAGGGAGCTGCACGATGATCGCCAGGGGTTTCAGGCCGGTCGTCTGGGTGTTCATGGTCGGCGCCGCGGTGCTCGGCTGCTATATGCTGAACCTGCGGGTCGCCGCGGAACGGGCGGAGCTCGCCAAGCTCGACCGGCGGATCATCGCCACCCAGCAGAGCATCCGCGCCCTGCAGACCGAGGTCGGCACGCGCAGCCGCATCCCGCAGCTCGAGGAATGGAATCAGGACGTGCTGGCGCTCGCCGCGCCGGTGACCGGCCAGTATCTGCAGCAGAATGTGAGTCTCGCCCGCTTCGACGCCCGCCAGCCGCAGCTGTCCGACCAGGCCGAAATCCGCCTGGCCTCGGCGGAGACCGGAGAAGCGCCGCGCACGGGTGGTGCGCCGTCCGCGACGCCCGCCCCGCAGCGCGCCGTTGCCACGCCGGCCACCCCGAATGCCCCTGCCGCCCGCCCGGAAGTGCGCAGGGCCAGCCTCACGCTCGAATCCCTGGCGCCGGCCGACGCGCCGAAGCGGCGTGAGATCATCGCGCCGCGCCGCGAGGCCGACCGCGTGGTCCGCGCCGCCGCCCGCGACGAGCTTCGCCCCGCGCCCCGCGAGGAGCGGACCCGCACAGCCGCCCGCGAGGAGCGCCGGCCCGCGCCCGCCCGCGCCGTGACCCGTGACGAGCGCCGCCCGGCGCCGGTCCGCACCGCGGTGCGCGAGGAGCGCCGGCCGGCCCCGGCCCGCGCGGCTCCCGCACGGGCCAGCACCCGCACCGCCGCCGCGCCGACGCGCGGCGCCTCCACCCGGCTCGTCGCCGATCGCCCGGCCCGCGCGCTCCGCAAGGATGCCGCCGCCGAGCGCCGCAGGAGCAACCGGGGCTGATGGCGACGCTTGCTGCGGAGGTCAGACGCTCACGCGCGCCGGTCGGGCCGCCGCAGCAGGGAGGACTCGCGCTCACCTATCACCGGCTGATGCTGGTGATGCTGCTGTTCGTCGGTGTCACTCTGGTGATCGTCGGCCGGCTCGCCATCCTGCAGATCTTCACCGACCGCAGTTCCAACATCGCGGCGGTCGACCCGCTGCTGCCGCCGCGCGGCGACATCGTCGATCGCAACGGGGTGCCGCTCGCCCGGACGATCGATGCCTGGGCGATTGCCGCCCGGCCTCGCGACATCATCGGCGACCGCGCGTCGCTGGCCCGGCAGCTCGCCCGGCTGATGCCGGAGCGCACGCCGCAGCAATATTTCGCGATGCTCTCGGATCAGCGGCGGACCTTCATCTATCTCGCCCGCCCGGCCTCGCCCGAGCTGGTCCAGGCCGTCAACGCGCTCGGCGAGCCGGGCCTGGTGTTCAACCGCGAGCCCGAGCGGCTCTATCCGCAGACCGCCTTGGCCGGCCATGTGATCGGCTGGACGGCGGAAGGGCGCGGCGGTATCGCCGGCATGGAGCGCGTGCTCCAGCAGCGCCTCGTCGATCCGGCGCAGCGCGGCCGGCCCGTCGCGCTCTCGCTCGACACGCGGGTGCAGGCGGTGCTCGAAACCGAGCTCGCCAATGCGGTGACGACGATGAGCGCTGCCGGCGGCTCCGGCATCGTGCTCGATGTTGACACGGGCGAGGTCGTGGCCATGGCCTCGGCGCCGGTGGTGAATCCCAATGATGCGGGCCGCTTCGGCCTCGACGCGATGGTCAACCGGGCGACGGTCGGCGTCTACGAGCTCGGCTCGACCTTCAAGCCGCTCACCATCGCCGCGGCGATGGACGCGGGCGTCGTGCGCTCGATGAACCAGCGCTTCGACGTGTCTGCGCCGGTGCAGATCGGCCGTTTCCGGATCCGCGACGACCATCCGATGAGCCGCTCGATCAACGTGCCCGAGCTGATGGTTCACTCCTCCAACATCGCCACCGCCAAGGTCGCTGACGAAATGGGGGCCGAGCGCATGCAGGGGCTCTTCCGCAGCCTCGGCTTCAACGAGATGGCGCCGATCGAGATCGAGCGCGCGCGCCCGCTCTGGCCGCGCGACTGGGGCCGGGCGACGGTGATGACCTCGGGCTTCGGCCACGGCATCGCGGTGACCCCGCTGCACCTCGCGCTCGCTTATGCGGCTCTGGTCAATGGCGGCACCTTCCGGCCCGCGACCTTGCTCCGGGTCGAGCCCGGCCAGGCCGTGCCCGGGCGCCGCGTCTTCCAGGAAGCGACCAGCTACCGCGCGCGCCAGCTGCTCCGGCTCGTGGTCATGCGCGGCACGGGCCGGAACGCCAACGTCGCCGGCTTTCGGGTCGGCGGCAAGACCGGCACCGCCGAGACAGTGTCGCGGACCGGCGGCTATAACCGTCATCTGAACGTTTCCACCTTCGCGGCGGCTTTCCCCATGGATGCGCCGCGTTATGTGGTGCTCGTCATGATCGATTCGCCGCGGCCGACCGCAGCCACCTCCGGCCAGACCACCGCCGCCTACACCGCCGCTCCCATCGTCGCCCGCGTGATCCAGCGCACCGGGCCGCTGCTCGGCATCATCCCCGACACGAACCGTGACATCCCGACCGGAGGCCTGATGCCGCCCGAGCCCGGCGATGACCAAAATGCGGGGCACTGATGAACCTGGGCGCGCTGACCGGCAGCAGCGAGACGGCATCGGTCACCGGCTTCGCCATCGACCATAGGAAGGTCGCCCCGGGCACCATATTCGGCGCGTTCAAAGGCGCACGGTTCAACGGCGAGGATTATATCGCCGAGGCGGTCGCCCATGGCGCGGTCGCGATCGTCTCCAGCCCCGAGGCGAAGGTGGAGGGGGCGGTGCATATCGCCGACCGGGAGCCCCGCCGCGCCTTCGCCCGGCTGGCGGCGAAATTCTTCGGGCCGTTTCCGGAGACGGTGGTCGCGGTCACCGGCACCAACGGCAAGACCTCCAATGTCGAATTGGTCCGCCAGCTCTGGCGGATGACGGGCAATCCGTCCGCGAGCATCGGCACGCTCGGTGTCACCACCGCCGACGAGCAGGTGAAGACCGGGCTGACCACGCCCGACATCGTCACCTTCCTGTCCAACATGGCGGGGCTGGAGCGGATGGGCATCCAGCATGTCGCCTATGAGGCGTCGAGCCACGGCCTCGCCCAGTATCGGAGCGAGGGACCGAAGGTGAAGGCGGCGGCCTTCACCAATTTCACCCGCGACCATCTCGACTATCACGGCACGATGGAGGCCTATTTCGAGGCCAAGATGCGCCTCTTCGAGGATGTCCTCGAGCCGGGCGCGACGGCGGTGGTGTGGACGGACGACCCCAAGTCCGACGAGGTGATCGCGCGCTGCGAGGCGCGGGGGCTACGGGTGCTGAGCGTCGGGAGCCGGGGCGGGACGCTGAAGCTGCTGAAGCGCGAGCCGACCCAATTGGGGCAGAAGCTGACCATCGAGGCTGAGGGGAAAACGCATGTCGTCACCCTCGCCCTCATCGGCGCCTACCAGGCCTATAATGCGCTGACCGCGGCCGGGCTGATCCTCGCCACCGGCGGCGCGCTGAGGCCGACGCTCGCCAATCTCGCCCGGGTCCATCCGGTGCGCGGTCGGCTGGAGCGGGCGGTGATCAGCAAGGCCGGCGCGCCCGTCTATGTCGATTATGCGCACACGCCCGACGCGATCGAGTCCGCGATCGAGGCGCTGCGGCCGCATACCCAAAGCAAGCTCATCATCGTCTTCGGCGCCGGCGGCGACCGCGACGAGGGCAAGCGCCCGGAAATGGGCGCGGCGGCGGTGCGGCTGGCGGACCGGGTGATCGTCACCGACGACAATCCCCGCTCCGAGGATCCCGCGAGAATCCGCAGCGCGATCATGGCCGCGTCCCCGGGCGCGACCGAGGTGGCAGGGCGGCGCGAAGCGATCCGGCTGGCGATCGGCGAGGCGGGTCCGGGCGACATCGTCCTGCTCGCCGGCAAGGGTCATGAGCAGGGCCAGATCGTGGGAGACAAGGTCCTCCCGTTCGACGATGTGACGGTGGCACGGGAGGAAGCGGCATGAGTCCCCTCTGGACATCCTCCGAGATCGCCGAGGCGACCGGCGGCACTGTGCACGGCGCTTTCGACGTGGCGGGCGCTACCTTCGACAGCCGTGAGGTCGGGCCGGGCGATCTCTTCATCGCGCTGAAGGGCGAGGCGACCGACGGGCATCGCTTCGTCGACGGTGCGTTTCCCGCGGGTGCCAGCGGCGCGCTGGTCAGCGCCGACATATCGGGGCCGCACGTCCACGTGCCGGACACCACGCTCGCGCTGAACAATCTCGCCTGGGCCTCGCGCGACCGCTGCCAGGGCAAGGTGATCGGGGTCACCGGCTCGGTCGGCAAGACCGGAACCAAGGAGGCGCTCTGGGCGGCTTTGGACCGGTCGGCGCCGGGGCGCGCGCATCGCTCGGTCAAGAGCTACAACAATCATACCGGCGTGCCCTTGAGCCTGATCCGCATGCCGCGCGCGACGAAGTTCGGCGTGTTCGAAATGGGCATGAACCATGCCGGCGAGCTGGCCGCCTTGACCCGGATCGTCCGCCCGCATGTCGCGATCGTGACCACCATCGCCCCGGCCCATCGCGAGTTCTTCGCCAGCGACGAGGCGATCGCCGATGCGAAGGGCGAGATTTTCCAGGGGCTGGAGCCGGGTGGGACGGCGATCATTCCTTATGACAGCCCGCATCGCGACCGGCTGATCGCTGCGGCGCGGCCCTGCGCGGCCAATATCGTGACCTTCGGGCTCGGCGAGGGCGCCGACGTCCGCGCTGTCTATGTCGTGCGCGGACCGAAGGGCGGCTCGCTGGTGACGGCGCAGCTGCCCAATGCCTCGCTCAGCTTTACGCTCTCGCCGCCGGGCGAGCATTGGGTGGCCAATGCGCTGGCGGTGCTGGCCGCGGTCGAGGCGGTCGGGGGCGATCTCGCCTCGGCCGGCCTCGCGCTCGCCGATCTCGGCGGGCTGAAGGGCAGGGGCGAGCGGCACCGCGTCCGGGTCGGCGACGGCGAGGCTTTGCTGATCGACGAAAGCTACAACGCCAATCCGGCCTCCATGGCGGCCACCTTGAAGGTGCTCGGTGAGGAAAAGATCGATGGCCGGCGCATCGCCGTGCTCGGCGCGATGCGCGAACTCGGCCCCGACAGCGACGATTTTCACCGGGCGCTGGCCGGCCGGCTGGAGGAGGCGGGCGTGGATTATGCGATCCTCGTCGGCCGGGAGATGGAGGCGCTTGCGAAAGCCCTTGGCGGCCAGGTGAAAATGGCGCATGTGCCCGACGCGGCGTCCGCCCTGCCGCTCGCCCGCGCGGCGATCGGTCCGGGCGATGCTTTGCTCGTCAAGGGATCGAACGCAATTGGGCTCGCCGCGCTCGTCGAAGCGCTGGCGGGTGGGACGGACTGATGTTTCTCTGGATCGCAGAGCAGCTTGGCTACCCAAGCTTCCTGAACCTCTTCCGCTATATCACATTCCGCGCCGGCGCGGCCACATTCACGGCGCTCGTGCTCGGCCTGCTGATCGGGCCGAAGTTCATCGGCTGGCTGCGCGTCCGCCAGGGCAAGGGCCAGCCGATCCGCGAGGACGGCCCGCTCTCCCACCTCGCCAAGCGCGGCACGCCGACCATGGGCGGGCTGATGATCCTGACCTCGATCACCGTGTCGATGCTGCTCTGGATGGATTTCTCCAACCGCTATCTCTGGGCCTGCCTGTTCATCACCGTCGGCTTCGGCGCGATCGGCTTCCTCGACGATTACGACAAGGTGAAGAAGCGCAGCCACAAGGGCGTTTCCGGCAAGGTCCGCCTGCTCGCCGAGTTCGTGATCGCGGGCATCGGCTGCTGGATCATCACCTATGGATCCGGAACCGAGCTCTACATTCCCTTCTACAACGGCCCGGTCATCGATCTCGGGCCCTTCTACATTTTGTTCGCGGCCTTCGTGGTGGTGGCGTTTGGCAATGCGGTGAACCTGACCGACGGGCTGGACGGGCTGGCGACCATGCCGGTGATCATCGCCAGCCTCGCTTTCATCGTCATCGCCTATCTGGTCGGCAACAAGATTTTCGCGTCCTATCTCGGCATCCCGTTCGTGCTGGGCGCCGGCGACCTCACCGTGCTCTGCTCGGCGATGGTCGGCGCGGGCCTGTCCTTCCTCTGGTTCAACGCGCCGCCGGCGGCGGTCTTCATGGGCGATACGGGCAGCCTGGCGCTGGGCGGCGCGCTCGGCGCGATCGCGGTCTCAACCCAGCATGAGATCGTGCTCGGGATCATCGGCGGCCTGTTCGTCGCCGAGGCGATGAGCGTGATCATCCAGGTGCTGGTCTACAAGCGCACCGGCAAGCGGGTCTTCCGAATGGCGCCGATCCACCATCATTTCGAGCAGAAGGGCTGGTCCGAGCCCACCGTCGTGATCCGCTTCTGGATCGTCGCCTTCGTGCTGGCGCTGGCCGGCCTGTCGACGCTGAAGCTGCGGTGATCACCAGCGAGGCCTTTCGCGGCAAACGCTATGTTGTGCTGGGCCTCGCGCGCTCCGGCATCGCGACGGTCGACGCCTTGGTGGCGTCGGGCGCCGAGGTGACGGCCTGGGACAATCAGGAAGAGGCGCGGGCCAAGGTTGCGGACAAAGCGGTGCTCGCCGATCCGCTGGAGATCGACCTGGCCGGGTTTGATGGTGTGGTGGTCTCGCCGGGCGTGCCGCTGAACACGCACCCGATCGCCGCCAAGGCGCGGGAGGCCGGCGTGCCGGTGATCGGCGACATCGAATTGTTTGCGCAGGCGCGGGCCGGTTTGCCGAAGCATTGGGTGGTCGGGATTACCGGGACGAACGGGAAGTCCACCGTCACCGCGCTCATCCACCACATCCTCAAGTGCGCTGGCGTGCCGACTGAGATGGGCGGCAATATCGGCCTGCCAATCCTCGCGCAGGACCCGCTTCCTGCAGGTGGCGTCTATGTGCTGGAGCTGTCCAGCTATCAGATCGACCTCACCTTCAGCCTCGACTGCGATGTGGCGGTGCTCACGAATGTCACGCCGGACCATCTCGACCGCTATGAGAATTTCGACGCCTATGCGGCGTCCAAGCTCCGTCTCTTCAAGATGCAGTCACCAGGCCAAAAGGGCATCACAATCGGTGATGACTCCTTTGAAGAGCGGCTCGTCATGGAGGGACCCGGCGGTCCCGGCTCTTGGTGTCTGGTGCCCAGCGTCGCTACGTTTGGACCTTGGGCCGATCAGGCCGAATGGCCATCCCTGCAAGGCCCGCATAATGGACTCAACGCGCAGATGGCAGCGTCAGCCTGCACCTGCCTTGGCGAGCAAATGCAGCGTCCGGATCTGAACGGTCCGCTGATCTACGCGACTTTCGCGACCTTCCGCGGCCTTCCCCACCGTATGGAGCGGGTCGCCGAGCGGGATGGCGTCCTGTTCGTCAACGACAGCAAGGCGACCAACCCCGATTCCACCGCCCCGGCGCTTGCCGCCTATCCGTATATTCACTGGATTGTCGGCGGACTCGCCAAGACTCATAGCCTTGGCCCCTGCGAGGCGCAGCTCGGCCATGTGCGGGGCGCTTATACGATCGGGGATTCGGGGCCGATGTTCGCGCAATTGCTCGCCGGCAAGGTGCCGGTGACCGAATGCGGCGTGCTGGATGCGGCGGTGGAAGCCGCGGCGGAGGCGGCGAAGGTGGGGGAAGTCGTGCTGCTTTCGCCGGCCTGCGCCTCGTTCGACCAGTACAGGGATTATGAGGCGCGGGGCCAGGCGTTCCGCGATGCGGTGGGGGCCCTCTCATGAGCGTGATGGCGAGAATGAAGATGACACCGGAGCGGCCCGCCAAGGCGCCGCGCTATGGCCGGTCCGACCGCAGCACCGGCGCGAAATGGTTCTGGGAGATCGACAAGGTCCTCGTGATCCTGGTCGCGGTGCTGATCGCGATCGGCCTGATCGCCGTCGCCGCCGCCTCGCCGGCGGCGGGCCAGCGCCTCTCGGGCGAGGGCTCGACGGTCCAGCCGCTTTATTATTTCTACCGCCAGTTGATGTGGATCGCGCTTGCCATCCCGGTGATGATCCTCGTCTCCATGCTGCCCAAGCAGAAGGCGCGGCGGCTCTGCCTGCTCGGCGCGGCGATCTTCATCTTCGCTTTGTTCCTCGTGCCCATCATTGGCACCGAGGTGAACGGCGCGCGGCGCTGGCTCGGCGCCGGCTTCGCCCAGTTCCAGCCGTCCGAATTCCTGAAGCCGCTCTTCATCGTCGCCATCGCATGGCTGCTGTCGCTGAAGGAGAAGGACAAGTCGCTGCCCGTGGTGCCGCTCTCGGCCCTGCTGACCGGCGTGGTCGCCTTGCTGCTCATGCGGCAACCTAATTTCGGCGAGACGATCATCTTCGTCTCCGCCTGGGTGCTGCTCGTCACCCTGTCGGGCGCGCCGATGAAATTGCTCTACATGCTGGGCGCGGGCGGGGTCGCGGTGGTGATCCTCGCCTACCTTTTTTATCCCGTCGCGACGCAGCGGATCGACGGCTTCCTGTTCTCGCAGGGTGACACCTATCAGGTGGAATCGGCGCTGCGGACGCTTACCCATGGCGGCCTGTTCGGGGTCGGGCCGGGGGCGGGCACGGCCAAATTCTCGCTGCCCGAGCCGCACACCGATTATATCTTCTCGGTGATCGGCGAGGAGTTCGGGATCATCGCCTGCCTGGCGATCGCTATCCTCTACATGACAATCGTGGTCCGCGTGCTGGTCCGCCTGCTGGCCGAGGAGGACAAGTTCCTTGTCCTCGCCGGCGCCGGCTTGGTCTGCCAGTTCGGCCTGCAGGCCCTGATCAACATGGCGGTCAACGTCCATATCGCACCCTCCAAGGGCATGACCCTGCCGTTCATCTCCTACGGTGGCTCGTCGATGATCGCGCTGGCCATGGGTTTCGGGCTGCTACTCGCCTTCACGCGGCGGAACCCGCACCTTCATTCGTCCAATTATTCCGTGACCTGGCGGGGGCTCACCAGATGATGTCGCGCCATTATGTCCTCGCCGCCGGCGGCACCGGCGGGCACATGATCCCGGCCCATGCGCTGGCGGAGGAATTGCTGGCGCGCGGGCATCGGGTGGCTTTGATCACCGACGACAGGGGCGCGCGCATTCCCGGCCTGTTCGACAATGCCCAGGTCCACATCCTCCCCGCAGGGCGGCTCGCGGGCGGACCGGTCGGCTGGCTGAAGGCGGTGAAGGCGATCCATACCGGCCGGGCGATGGCCCTCCGGCTCTACGAGACCTTCCTGCCATCCGCGGTGATTGGTTTCGGCGGCTATCCGGCCTTCCCGGCCTTGCTCGCGGCCAAGCGCGACCGGATCCCGACCCTGATCCACGAGCAGAATGCGGTGCTCGGCCGGGTGAACCGGCTCATGGCCGGGCGCGTCGATGCGGTCGCCACCGCTTATACGCAGGTCGAGCGGCTTCCCTCCAAGGCGCAGGACAAGGTCCATCTGGTCGGCAATCCGGTGCGCGAGGAAGTGCTGGCGCTGCGCGACCAGCCCTTCCCGGCACTGAGCGACGACGGCATCTTCCGGCTGCTCGTGATCGGCGGCAGTCAAGGCGCCTCGATCCTGTCCGAGGTGGTGCCGGAAGGGCTGGCCTTGCTCCCAGAGCATTTCCGCCGCCGGCTGCAGGTCACGCAGCAGTGCCGTGAGGAAGATATCGAGCGGGTCCGCGCCCGCTATCAGGAGCTCGGCATCCCGGCCGACCTCGCCACCTATATGGAGGATCTGCCCGAGCGGCTCGGCTGGTCCCATCTGATCATCGCCCGCTCCGGCGCCTCGACCATCGCCGAGCTGACCGCGGCGGGCCGGCCGGCGATCCTGGTGCCTTTGCCCAGCGCGACCGACGACCATCAGACCTTCAACGCTAAGGAAATGGCACGCGCCGGCGGGGCGCGGATGATCCCGCAGCCGAAATTCACGGCGATCGAGTTGGCCAAGCAGATGCAGAAATTGGGCCTCGAGCCAGGCGCGCTCGCCAATGCAGCGGAGCGGGCGAAGTCGGCCGGCCGGCCCGACGCCGCGAAGGATCTCGCCGACCTGGTCGAGCGGACCGGGCGCGACCCCGGCACGGACCCCAATTTCGTGCGCGAGAATGTGCTGCGGCCCCTGCCCGGCGGGGCGGTGCCGGCATGAAAGGCGCCGGGATCGACATCGGGACGATCCATTTCGTCGGCATCGGCGGCATCGGCATGTCCGGCATCGCCGAGGTGATGAAGATCCTCGGCTATAGCGTGCAGGGCTCGGACATGGCCGAGGGCTATGTGATCGAGGGCCTGCGCCAGAAGGGCATTCCCGTCGCGATCGGCCAGCGCGCTGAAAATCTCGGCGACGCCGCCGTTGTCGTGATCTCGACCGCGATCCGCAAAGACAATCCCGAGGTGGTCGCGGCCTATGAGCGGCGCATTCCGGTCGTGCGCCGCGCCGAAATGCTGGCCGAGCTGATGCGGCTGAAGTTCAACATCGCGGTCGCCGGCACGCACGGCAAGACGACGACGACCTCGATGATCGCGGCGATGCTCGATGCGGGCGGGATCGACCCGACCGTGATCAACGGCGGGATCATCAACGCTTATGGCTCCAACGCCCGGCTCGGCAAGTCCGACTGGATGGTAGTCGAGGCGGACGAGAGCGACGGCAGTTTCCTGCGGCTCGACGGGACGATCGCCGTCGTCACCAATATTGATCCCGAGCATCTCGATCATTATGGCGGCTTCGAGCAGGTGAAGGACGCCTTCGTCGAGTTCGTCGAGAATGTGCCTTTCTACGGCGCGGCCCTGCTCTGCGTCGATCATCCCGAGGTGCAGTCGATCATCCCGCGGCTGCGCGACCGGCGCATCGTCACCTACGGCTTCGCCGCCCATGCCGATGTGCGCGGCGATAATGTCCAGCCGGTGCCCGGTGGCAACCTTTTCGACGTGAGCCTGCGCGACCGCCATAATGCGGTGCGCACCGTCACCGGGGTCGAGCTGCCCATGCCCGGCCGCCACAACGTCCTGAACGCGCTCGCCGCGATCGGCGTGGCGGCGGAGATGGGCATATCCGACGAGGTCATCCAGCGCGGCTTCGCCAGCTTCGGCGGCGTGAAACGGCGCTTCACCCGGGTCGGCGAGGTCGACGGCGCGGTGGTGATCGACGATTACGGTCACCATCCGGTCGAGATCGCCGCCGTCCTGTCCGCCGCGCGCGAGGGCGCCGAGGGTCGGGTGATCGCGGTCGCCCAGCCGCACCGCTACACCCGGCTGCGCGACCTGATGAGCGAGTTCCAGGGCGCGTTCAACGACGCCGACATCGTCCTGATCGCGCCCGTCTATGCGGCGGGCGAGGAGCCGATCGAGGGTGTGGATAACGCGGCCCTGGTCGAAGGCCTGAAGCAGCGCGGCCACCGCGCCGCGGCGACGGTCGACGGCCCGGACGATGTCGCGCAGCAGCTGGCCCAGCTGGCGGCGCCGGGCGACATGATCATCTGCCTGGGCGCCGGCGACATCACCAAATGGGCGGCGGGCCTCGCCGACGCGATCAGGGCCGCGCGGTCATGAGCGCGGTCGATACCCTGCCCAAGGTGCGCGGAAAGCTCACCGCGGACGCGCCGCTTGCGCCTCTGGTCTGGTTCAAGTCGGGCGGGACGGCCGAGTGGCTGTTCGAGCCGAAGGACGTCGAGGATTTGCAGGGCCTGCTCGCCGATCTCGATCCGTCGGTGCCGGTCATGGCGCTTGGCCTCGGCTCCAACATGATCGTTCGCGACGGCGGCGTGCCGGGCGTGGTCGTCCGGCTCGGCAAGCCCTTCGCCACGGTCGCGCGGCTGGATGACACGACCCTGCGCTGCGGCGGCGGGGCGAGCGGCATCCTCGTCTCCTCGACCGCGCGCGACGCCGGGATCGCCGGCGTCGAGTTCTTGCGCTCCATCCCGGGGACGGTCGGCGGCTTCGTGCGGATGAATGGCGGCGCCTATGGCCGCGAGGTGCAGGACATTCTCGTCGAGTGTGAGGTCGTGCTGCGTTCGGGCGAGCTGCGCACGCTGCCGCTCTCCGCCCTCGGCTATACCTACCGTCACAGCGAATTGCCCGAGGGTGCGGTCGTCGTCTCCGCGACCTTCCGCGGCCAGTCAGGCGAGCCCGCTACGATCCAGGCCGAGATGGACCGGATCGCCGCCGCGCGCGAGGAAAGCCAGCCTTTGCGTAGCCGCACCGGCGGCTCTACCTTCAAGAACCCGCCGGGGACCAAGGCCTGGCAGGCGATCGATCATGCCGGCTGCCGCGGCCTCCGCGTCGGCGACGCGCAGGTGTCGGAGAAGCATTGCAATTTCCTGCTCAACCTTGGCG
>Ga0268266_10000878_pt1 | contig 38957 bp, 41 predicted proteins | sample KBSS13metaG_FD_190356 | JGI IMG/M metagenome (GOLD analysis project Ga0268266, IMG submission 190356) | Switchgrass rhizosphere microbial communities from Kellogg Biological Station, Michigan, USA - KBS S1-3 metaG (SPAdes) (version 2) | ecosystem: Host-associated > Plants > Roots > Rhizosphere...
ACTTGGTGCAGGTTCTCTACTTGGTGCAGGTTCTCTACTTGGTGCAGGTTCTCTACTTGGTGCAGGTTCTCTACTTGGTGCAGGTTCTCTGACCGGTCTTCTAGCCGCATCTCTTTTTGGGGGGGGTCGTCTACTACCACCCGCTGATGGAGCTGGAGCTGCTGCTGCTGCTGCTGCGCTTCCGCCCCTTCTTCCGGAAGCTTCTGGTTTTTTTTTTTTTTTTTTATCTTGTTCCTCGGGTTCAAGCATTGCGAATGTCAGGCTGCTCGCGTTAATCACTGAAAACAAGCTAAAATATAAAGAAATCGATCTATCCAAAAAATTAGAAAAATTAGAAACAGGATTAATAACACAATTCATTAAAAACTGAGCTGTTCGGGTCGTAAAAGCTGAAATTAGACTCCTATTTTCAACTTGATTAACAATTCTATAAATTCTAAAATACCTGTTTATCGCAGCATAGTAAATATCAATATAATAAACATGAAAAAGAGGGGCCGCCATTAAAATAGACATAATTTGGTTAAAATCCAACGCTTTTGTAAAATATTCAATTTGTGCACCTCTACCGTTTCAATCAAAAACATTCGACCTTATGTTTAATGAGTCCTTAATTATAGAGCCGGTTACTATGCTAAATGGGTTATTAACTACATTCTGCCCTATAACCAATAAAGCACCTGGGCGGCCAATAATGTTAGCTATATTTCGGCCAGCTAACGAGGATGTATCCTTTGTTCAGTCAACCGGACTATAAGTAGTGTAGAACGGATTATCAGAAAAATTTGGGGTGTTGCCGGAAACGTTATTGAATATCTTTAAATACCTGGAACCCGATAATACATACTTAAAAAGCAACCGAAATAAAAAATCGAAAGCTGTCTTATCTTTCTTAATAACCTCTTCAAAAGTATCGCACCTATTTTGTTCCTTATTAAAGTGTACGCCTTTAAAAACGGTTTTAAACATTGAGTTGTAAAGAGAGTTATTACCTTCCTTTATAGCCAGTTTATCCGCGCGTGCCATTGTAAAATACTTAAATAGCTTATACGGAAGATTGCAAGATTCAATTAACAGACCTACAAAACCTACAACAAAAGCAACGGCAAAAACGCTTGAAGTTTTACAAGCAGACATGTACTCAAAAACGTCCGAACATACTTTATGCAGCGATTCCTTAAAATCAAAACCACCTACAAACAAAATACTGCGTGTATTCAAAGTAATTTTGTCAAAATTTTTAGTCATGCTAATAATATACGCAACCAATTTACGCATAAAACTCTTAAATATTTTTTTAGAACGAATATTAACTTGTGTCACTATATATTTACAATTTGTAGTAGTCAGCCATCTTTTGAAAAAATTAAAAATTGTAGTTTCATAAACTCAACCTATTAAATTAATATTTTTGAAAAAGCGCTTCAGCATTAATTGTGATATTGATATTAAAAAAAAATTAGAGCGCCTCCTCAAGCGGCTCCCCTCTCCACTACTCACTTTTATAAACGGAAACCCCCGCAAACCGTGACGCAATAAAAATAAATAACCCTAAAATAAAAAAATCATCCTTATTTTTTTTTTTTGCAAATTCTTGTAAGTAAAAAAATTACCTGCAGCCAACCCCCCGCGCAACAAACCCCTTACACAAAAAAATGCAGCCAAAAACTATTTGAAAAAAAATCGCATTTTGTTTGAAAGAGGTGGGATTCGAACCCACGATTGACTACTCAAGTAGATTTACAATCTACCGCCTTAAGCCGCTCGGCCACCCTTTCTTGAAAAAAAAGTAGCTTTTGCATAAAAAAATATACGTAGGGGTTTATTGTACGTGTTACTAGAGTACTATACATAAAAAATATTATATAAAAAAAACCCGCTTTGCCAAGCTCAAAAACGAAAGGGGGCGCGATTTTATCGCTGGTGATTATATAAAAAGGTCACCTACTGCTTTTTACGCGGATATACGCTCCAAAGTACGTTCACATTTTACAATAGGCTGCTTACAAATTTTGGAGACGACAGGATTCGAACCCGCAATCTACTACATGCAAAGCAGTTGCTTCGCCAATTAAGCTACGCCCCCAACCCGCTCGTTCGCACAACTGCTTGCTGAGCGCTTATTTCAGATGTATTATTGGCCAACTGCTTATTTTTTTATAATACAGCCCACCCCCACTCTTCTCTCCTGGCAGAATTTTTTTTAGCAGAGTGCTTTTTGCCAAAAGAAAAGAAGACACAGTACCGCACAAAAAAATACCCGACTTATATATATATATATAAAGAATCCACTTTTGTCAGCATATACTCCGTAAAATGCGCTTTGAGCAATTAAATGCTGTCTCCGAACTCCGGGCTTTCATAAAAGCCAAAAATAATAAACTAAAAAACTCAATTTTTTTTTAAATTTCTTTTTCTATAAAGAAGCTTTTGGAAAAAAAAATAGAAAAATCATATCATCTAGAAAGTCTCGTACCAAATCTTTGTTAATTGATTTCGTAACATCCTCTAAAATTATATTTTTTTCTAAATAAGCAATTATTTTATTTTTAAAAGCTGATACTTCATTAACCTCCAAGATATCCAAATAGCCATCAACTCCGGCAAAAACTAGAATTATTTGAACCTCAACCGGAAGCGGCGCCATTTGCGGTTGTTTCAACAGCTCTACCAGTCTAGCCCCCCTATGCAATATTTTTTTTGTTATTTCATCAATATCAGAGCCAAATGTAGAAAATACTTCAGCCTCTCTGTACTGCGCCAATTCTAATTTTAAAGATCCAGCTACTTCCCGCATGCTTTTAACTTGAGCAGAAGCCCCTATTCTACTTACGGATAATCCAACATTAACGGCAGGTCTAATACCTTTATAAAACAGTTCTGTTTCTAGAAAAATCTGTCCGTCGGTAATAGAAATGACGTTGGTTGGTATATACGCTGAAACGTCACCAGCCTGGGTTTCAATAACAGGCAACGCTGTAAGAGAACCGCTATATAGATCTTTGCTAAGCTTTGCTGCCCTTTCTAGTAATCTAGAATGAAGATAAAATACATCACCAGGATACGCTTCTCTTCCGGGAGGTCGTCTCAAAAGTAATGACATTTGTCTGTAAGCTACAGCGTGCTTGCTCAGGTCGTCATAAACGATAACCGCATGAAATCCTCTATCTCTAAAAAACTCACCGATAGCAGAGCCTGTATAAGGCGCTAAAAATTGCAAGCTAGCAGCTTCTGCTGAGCTAGAAGCAACAACTATTGTGTACCACTCAACGTTTTTATTTTCTAATAATTTTATGAGGTGAGCTATAGATGACCTTTTTTGACCTATTGAAACGTATATACAGATCAATCCGGAAAAACCCGTAGAAATCTCATAAAAGTTTTTTTGCATTAAAATCGTATCGATGGCTATGGCCGTTTTTCCAGTTTGCCTATCCCCTATTATAAGCTCCCTTTGTCCGCGACCAATAGGTATCATACTATCAATGACTAGAAGGCCCGTGTACACAGGTTCTTCAACTTTTGAACGCATTATTATACCAGGTGCTTTAACGTCAACTCTCATTCAGGCTCCTTGAATAAAATAATCAGGCAACTGAACAGATTCGCCGCGTTTACTCACCTCAATACTATTAAACTGTTGTCAGCCAGAAAGGATCGAATCCGCTGAAAAATCGGCTTTTAGAGCATCCGAATTCTCGCTGAGAGACTTGTAGGTAAGCGCATTCTGTGCTGTAGGCACTGGTTTTCCATCAATAAACTCCCCTAAGCTATTTACAACTCTACCCAGAAAATCGAAAGAAACGTATACCTCTAGAGAGCTGTATCTTCTTTTAACAGAATCCCCCGGTAAAATGTTTCTATCGTTACCAAATAAAACCACTTGTACATAGTTAGACTCAATACTTAAAACTATACCGACATCTGAGGATGCGAATTCTACCAATTCAGCAAAACCGACAGAGAACAAACCCTTTACCTTTGCAATACCGTCTACAACAGAAACAACAGTACCCGCAGAATCAAATTTATTAATTACTGATGCGCTTGTCGAAAAACTAGAAGAGGGTGCTCATTTTTTAAAATTACAACTAAAACTACTACTTTTTTTATTTTGTTCGATTAGAAAACTAAACACGCCTGATTGTCTTCTTTTCTTAGTGCTTTTTAAAAAACTAAAATGCAAACAATATAATAAAAGATATCATCAAACCAAATAACGCGATTGCTTCCGTAAGAGCGAATCCTAGTAAAGTGTATGTAAATAGTTTCTGCTCTAATTTTTCATTTTTTGAATAAGCGTTTAAAAAACCGCTAAACAAAATACCTATACCAGCACCTGATCCAGATATTGAAATAGTTGCCAATCCAGCTCCGATAAGTTTCATAGCTTTTTTAATAAAGATCTGTTTTACTCAGGTGTCGCTCCGGTATAGGTGAGCTGGGATTTGAACCCAGAACCGACAGTTTATGAGACCGCCGCTCTGCCGTTAAGCTACGCACCTCTAAAGCACATAAAAAAAAATCAACAGCTACTTTTTTTATTACAAATAAACAGAATAGAGAGGGCGGGATTCGAACCCGCGTATTTTTCAATAAACATATTAGCAATATGCCGCCTTAAGCCGCTCAGCCACCCCTCTTTTAATTTTTTTTGCGTATTTAAAAAAATTAATGAGTTTTTTAAAACAACGCAGTTTACTGTAATAAAATTACTGAATAGCAAATAACCTTAATTCCATCTGAAAAAAAGGAAAGGGCAGGATTCGAACCCACGATATTCGCATATGCTCGTTTTCAAAACGAGTGCCTTAAGCCGCTCAGCCACCTTTCCAAACTACAGTATTAAAAGTTCAGTTAACGACAGTCTACTTGTATATAGAAGCAACAAACTTGCCTTTCAATATTAAAAAAAATGCAACAAATAATAAAACTCAGCGCGTGGAGTACTCTTTTTTAGCACACTGTTTCATCGTAAATACCTAAGGACGGATTTGAACCGGCGGCCTAAAGATTTTCAATCTTCCACTCTACCTACTGAGCTACTTAGGTAAAAAAAAAATCTGTTATCTTTGGACTACTGCGGGAAGGGCAGGATTCGAACCTACAACAATAGTTTTGAAGACTAACATTTTACCATTAAACTACCTCCCCCCCCCCTCAAATTTTTTTTAAATGAAGACTTTTACGTTTTTTCCCTATAAAAACCCGCAAAAACTGTATTTTTAAAAAAACAATTACCGCCCTTACGTCGAGTCGAGATGGCAGGATTCGAACCTACAACGACTGCTCCCAAAGCAGTCATGTTGCCGTTACACTACATCTCTTTTTTAGACTTAAAGTAGTACAGCAGTAAAAAAACGACATTTTTTCCCGCCAACCCGTAGCGCCGCGTCAACGAAGCGCCCGGCGCGCAGAAAAAACCTTGCTGCTGTTATAATAAAAATTTCAGCATCTTCGCTCAAAAGTAGTGATCTACACTATTAAACAAAGTACTTAACCTGCCCACGGAGAATACTCCCAGAACCCGCACAATAAAAAAAAAGCAGAAACTTGGTTTGACACACCACGCGGAAGGTCGTGATAATAGTAAAAAGCCCCATAGAAGTATTATACAACAAAAAAATCACAACGGGGTGTAAACCAATACGCAACTGTTTTTTTGACTTCACCAAAAATCCCGCATACAGAACGCGCCCTTAACGATTTGTGAGATATAGCGCAGCCCAAAATTTTAACCGCCTCACACACACAGGAGGAAGGTCACCAAAGGGACTCGAACCCTCACAATTTGAATCACAATCAAATACTCTACCCTTAAGCTATGGCAACCCATAGAATCTTTTCTCTCAAACACGTCTACTGCAAAATTATTTACCTATTTGTGCGCACTCTCACCGCCCGGCCCCACACTATAATCTTCACTAAAGACATGAAAAAAAAAATGGGTACGTTGGGACTTGAACCCAAAGCCTTCAAGTTAAAAGCCTGTTGCTCTACCAATTGAGCTACATACCCGTCAATAAAGTAATATAAAGCTTCTTATCCTACAATTCAACCCCTATCATATAGAATTAAAATTAATTTTTTAAAAAACCTCTTAAAAAGAGCATAAAGCATATACCCTGCAAATAAAAAAGCCTCGAGTGCAAAAATGCTGGAGTATTTTGTTTTCCTCGCAAGTATTTACGCTCAAAAAGTGCAAAGTTTTATTATACAAAGAAATTATTAAATAAATTTAAAAACGAACTAAATAAAAATACCGGAGCCCCCCTCTTCAAAAAGATGTACTGACTATATTATTTTATACAATTTTAGAACTTTATACTGTAGTCAGCACGCACCGCGACGCCGCAATGTATTTGTGCTCAAAAATTACTAACCGAAAAATAGGCCTCCACGCTTTTTTATAGAAAAAACCTACCTAAAAAGCTGGAGCCGGAATTCCACCGACGCCTCTAAATTTGCAATTTAGCATAATAGTTCTATACTATCCAGCCCCGAAAATTTTAATTTAGAAAAACAATCTTTTCTGTATAGCTTAAGCTGAGTTTAACTAATTTAGCATTTAAGAAAAAAAACAACCCCGCGCAACTCCTAGGAAAGTTAAACAAAAGGTCGCTGAATTTCCAAAAAAAGTATTTGTCTTGCCCGTTATATGCGCCGCCACTCCACACTTATTATGGACTAAAAAAAACTAATTTATTTTACAGTTTTCACACACCCCAATTTCTTAGTTTTAAGAAAATAAGAAAAAAAACGGTTATAAAAAACAAGCGGAAACTATTGAAAAAAATTACTTGACTTGCGGTTTTAGGCATTTACCCTCAGACTTTTTAAGTATCGCGTATCAGAAAAAGCGGACTTTTATATTATTATTACAGTTGAAAAATCATCTATCGCGGAAGCCGGATTTGAACCTGCAACCCTGGATCATGAGCCCAGTGAATTACCAATTATTCTATTCCGCGAAACCCATTAGTTTACCACGCCTTCAGAATATATAAAAAATAATTGAATATCTTTGAAAAATAAAAAAATTATTCCTGGCGGGACTTGAACCCGCAAAAGACGGTTTCTAAAACCGTCGCGTCTGCCAGTTCCGCTACAGAAATTTCTAAAATACTAAAAAGCAGTAATGCTGTGAATAATTTCATATACGAAAAAACTCAACACAAAAGCAGGATCACCGCACTTCAAGCTCAGCAAAATGCGCGCTGACAATTTAAAATATACTACTTTCTCTCTTTTAGTACTATAAAATTAAGTTACCCATAAATTATAGCCTATTTCGTACATAGCCTTTATACTTGAAAAATTTTGAGAATCAATAAGACTTCTCGCTTAGTAATTATCAGCGATTATTAAAACAAAGAGTGTAGCTACCCAACGATGCTGGTCGACCAACAATTGGACCACAATTGACTCTCAACATCTAATCCTTTCGTACTAAGATATAAATTTGAATTCAAAACACATGGTAGATAGGGACCGAACTGTTTCACAACGTTCTAAACCCATCTCACGTACCGCTTTAACTGGCGAACAGCCAGACCCTTAAAACCGCCTGCAGCTTTAGGATGCGACGAGACGACATCGAGGTGCCAAACGATTCCGTCAATAAGGACTCTCGGGAATCATCAGCCTGTTATCCCCGGCGTACCTTTTATCCGTTGATCGATATTTTTACCACAAAAAAAAATACCGGGTCACTACAGCCAACAAAAAAAATTGTTTTTGTAAAAACGTGTAAGTTTTTTCAATTAGTGAATCATGCTGCTGTTGCGCTCCTACAAAACAAATAAGCCTTATGACACTCACTTTGCGCACCCCCGTTACAATATAGGAGGCTGCCGCCCCAGCCAAACTACCAATTTCAATTAAATTCTACTCAAAAATTAAATGTTTAGTTAAATTTAAATTATTTAAAAGGGTGTTGTTTCACTTTTACCTGCAACCCCCAAGCAATAATTAAAAAAATAAATTTTTTTAACTAAAGCCTGGGGGTTTAGCGCGGTTTACGCGATTCTAGGTTACCACCTACGCTACACAGCAAACTAAGATAAATAGATTGAAATTATAGTAAAGGTGCCGGGGTCTTTCCGTCTAGCCATGATTATTCCGCATCTTCACGGAAAATTCAATTTCACTGAATTAATTTTGAAGACAGCGGAGGAGTCGTTACGCCATTCATGCAGGTCGGAACTCACCCGACAAGGAATTTCGCTACCTTAAGACCGTCAGGTATACAGCCGTCGTTTGTTACGGGTTAATTTTGGTGCTTACCTCACACCTCCACGCAACTACGTAACACCGGACAGGCGTCAACCTCTATACTTCGTATTTCAAGTTTGCAGAGATTTGTGTTTTTAATAAACAGTCGCTCCTCCTTAATTATTTGCTCCCCATTTTTTTCAAAATGAGCACTTCTTATCCCAAAGTTACGAAGCCATTTTGCCGAGTTCCTTCAAAATTATTTTTTCAAACATCTTAGTACGCTTATACTTAGCCACCTTTGTCGGTTTAGGGTACAGTGCTAGACCCAACTATATCCTATTTCCAGAATTGTGATAAAAATAAAAATCGCTACAGAAACCCACTCGCGCGGGCCCTTTAACCTTTTACGTTTAGGCACAAACACGTCTATCAAGATTACAACATTCGTTATTCTTTAAAGAGCTTACTATTATCTTTATGTCTATCATAAAATAAAAAGACAACCCTAAGCTTATAGATGATAAAATTTTAAATTTTATTTATGCTACTCATGTAAATATAATTAACGGTATAAACACACAAAAAACACCTTATTCTGCTACTTTACAACAAACCTATTAAACTAATTAATAGGTTGGCTTTTTTTATTACTGTAAGCGTAATTTCGGAATCAAAAAAATCATACATTTATGATAAGAATCCATTATAAATAACACAGATCTGTGACGATTTCTGCAAAGGGTGGCTGCTTTAAAGCCGACCTTAGATACGTCAAAAATGCACTTATCTTACGTTTTTTTAATTTATGAACCTTAATTAACGCTCAAAAGCTGTTTCTTTTTTGGCTAGAAACCTTATCATTTAAAGCCCAACTGCCAACATTTGAATAATTTTCTAGTTTGTCGACACTCAATAAGCTAATTAAAGCCCCCTTATGCTAACTGTAACTACACCTATTCTTAATACCGGTTGACGATTTACTTAAATAAATTTCGCAGAAAACCAGCTATAATCCAGTTTGATTAGCCTTTCACCCCTAACTAAAATTCATCCCAACATTTTGCGACATATACGAGTTCAGCCCTCTAGATTTTTTTAGGATCCTTCAGCTTGTTCTTAGTTAGATCACTGGATTTCGGGACTACTGTAATTGATTTTATTTTTATAATAAAAAAATCGGCCTATTCAGCAATGGATCCCATTTCTACTAGATTTTTTTCTTTTATTAAAAGCAAAAAAATAAAATAAAAAAATCCAAACTAAAAGCAAACCTTTTTACATTAAAAAAAATAAACTTACAACTTTATTTGAAAACAAGTTCACCAAGCACAATAACTCATTCACCCATTATACAAAAGGTACGTATATAAAAAAACTGCTAAATTTTAGTTCAAATTCATATTTAAGTTCTATTTTTCGGGCCTTTCCAGGTGTCTATTTCAGCTTTCCTTCACAGTACTAGTTCACTATAGATTAATTACACTTTAAAATTTAAGTACACACGCTAATTAGATAAAAGGTGGATTGCTTCGCTTATTTTATTACGACCACTCGCTTAAAAGCGGTGTACAAAATATAGCGGAAAGTTTAAATTTCGACAAAATTTGCAAATTGTTATTTTGACAAAAAACTGCTCGCCGACATTTTACTCAGTCTTAGATTTAACTCGCCGCTACTTTCTAAGCCATTATTTATTTTAATAAGATTACTAAGATGTTTCAATTCATCAACTTTTTATTTAATCGAAAACAATTTATTGTGCGGAATTTTAAAAATTAATTGATAGAATCTTTACATGCACTCGCTGCATGCTCCTTTTAAAAACATTCATTTTTTATTAAATGCCCGCTTTGACGTTTGTAATTATCCAGCTAGTCAATGAGTTTGAAACATTTTTTTTAAAAAAAGTTAATTTATTTTTTGAATCGCCCTATTTATTTGTAAAAAACAACTCGCTAAAAAAACTGCTTTGTTATAACTCGATTTTCATATCACTAGTTTTTACCTGTTAAAAAAAGCGCCTAAACTTCCCTACCGAAAAAAAGATCCAGCCGCCCGCAAGAAGGACGCACCGCGTTTATTAATAATCTTTTATAAATTAAAAAAAAAAAAAACCTGCCCGGCTAACTTATAAAAAAAAGCCCGCTATAAAAAACCTTGCCGCGAAATTAATTCTATAAAAAAAAAATTCTTACAGACTATTCAAGCAGACCAGTTCCTGTGTAATTTTTTAAACATGTGTGACTTTTTTAGAAGCCTGTTCGTCAAAAAAATTAAAAGGGTAGTTTTTGCAAAGTTAAAAAATAGGGGGGCCGCAGGGTTAATGCTTTAAAAATTAAAAAAATCTTATTAGAAATCGGCGCTCTACGTGCGGTATACGGCTGTGTATTAATTTTTCTCGCAAGAAAACAAGCTTTAAAAGCCGCGAAGTTTACCAAGAATAGTAGTGTTCTATTAAAACCGCGTTAGAAAAAAATAGCCTCTTTGAAAACACGTAGTAAAAAAAAAAAAAAACTCCGCCACGAAATTTTTTTACCACGCTACGTACATAGCAAAGCAAAAACAAGCTTGCAAATTAAACGCGAGCCTATTTAAAAAAGAGCCTTTACTGAACTGCAGCACAACCACGAGGCTCGCGTGCTTTTTTTAAAACTGCATAGAAAAAAACTAATTAATTCACACATAAAACTTACAGTACAATTTCGGTTTTTTCCGTAGTAACACCGACTCAGAGCAAGCATGCAAAATTAACTTTAGTATATTACGAGTCGAATATAATTTAAATTGATTTTTTTCAACTTCCGGCTTTTTACAGCAGCGGAGGGGGAATTAGAAATTAGTTTAAAACGCTTTGCAAATATAAAGAAAAAAACTTTTTGTTTAAGAGCCACAAAAAAACAAGTAGTAGTGAGTTATAATTAATAGAATAGTAGGGGTTATGAGGCTCGAACTCATATCTTTATCTTGAAAGGATAAAATCCTGACCTATTAGACGAAACCCCTCACAATTTAGTGTTAAAAAAGGAAAAAACTTTTCTTAACAAAACTACGTAAATTTATCGGGCTTTTACAAAAAAAAATTGAATTCGCAGTAAAAAAACGTATAATTTTTTCTTTCAAGACGGGACTCGAACCCGCAATCCTAAGATTAACAGTCTTATGCTTTAGCCAATTAAGCTACTTGAAATTGTAACCTGGTTTAAAAGGCTACACATAAAATCTACAGCAAATTAAATCCTGCATACACTTACAAAATTTTTATTTATCATATACTCCAACTACAAGTTCCCTTACAGTTACCATGTTACGACTTCGTTTCAGTTACCAACCTACGAATGCAGAAGCTGATAGCGCCGAAATTCAACGGACACTACGCGTACCTCAACTTTACATAAGCGAATTCCCGAACCGTGACGGGCGGTGTGTGCACGGCCATTAAAATATTCACCGCAGCATTCTGATCTGCGATTACTAACGATTCCGACTTCATGCTCTCGAATTTCAGAGAACAATCCGAACTTTGAAAAATTTTAGTGATTCACTCCAACTCACGCTATTGTAAACACTTTGTATTTTTCTTTGCAATACGTCTGTAGCCCAACTTAATGAAGACCATAATGACTTTACGTCCTACCCCCCTTCCTTAGGTTATTAACCTACTGTTCCCTATAAGATAAAAATTTGTAATTTAATCATAAAATAGAGACGGGTATTACACTCGTTTCGAAAAATTTTTTGTCTAGGTTCCACCCAAAAACTTTTAGCACGAACTGCACGACAGCCATGCAATGCCTGTACAGCCTAATAAGCGCACACGTTTTAACAATGCGCCTCTACGCCATATTTAAAGTTGGTAAGATTTTATGCGGGTTGTCAAATTAAACGACATATTTCACCGTTTGTAATAGCCGCCGCCGATTCCTTTAAGTTTCAACCTTGCGGTCGTACTCCCCAGGCGGAGTGTTTTCGCGTTAGCTTAATAAAAATAAAATATAAACTCCTCTCCTCGTAAAGAGGCGCCTTTTACAGCACCCCCCAAAAGGCTAGACGCCTTAAAAGTAATTAATATTAACACTCATCGTTTACTGCGTGGACTACCGGGGTATCAAATCCCGTTTGCTACCCACGCCTTCATACCTCAACGTCAGTTTTTTATAAGCACATGTCTCCACCTTTGGCATTCTTTTTAATATCACAAGATTTTACCCTTACATTAAAAATTCCAGCACACCCTAAAAAACTCAAGCTCTTCCGCTGTTATTTAAACTTCTAAAAAATGGACTCAGAATTTCATAAATAACCAAGTCAAAAGCCGTCTACGTATCCTTTACGCCAAATAACGTTGAATAACGCTCACCCCCCCTGTATTACCGCGACTGCTGGCACAGGATTAGTCAGGATTTCTTACCTTAGTTAAAATCATAATTTTCACTACCGAAAGAACTTTACAGCTTAACCTTCTTCATTCACTGAACGTCGCGTGGTCTAGCATTTGCTAATTGCCTACAATTCCATACTGCAGCCTCCAAAAGAGTCCGGGCTCTCTCTCTATCCCGGTGTGACTGATCGACATTTCAAACCAGTTAAAAATCGAAAGCTTGGTGGGCTGTTATCTCACCAACAACTTAATCCTCAAAAGGCTCATGTAATAGCGATATAATCTTTTTTATATAAAGGATTTAAAATGTTTATCCTAAGCTAATACAGAGATTCCAAATTATTATGCACCTTTTTGCCACTAATACTATATAGTATTCGTTCGACTAGCATGTATTATGCGCGTTCGTAGCGTTCATTCAAAGCCAGGATCAAACTCTTTATTTAATGAAAATAAATTTTTAATAAAAATTTATCTAGCAACACATCTTCTAGCGTATCAATAAAAACTCTTTTTCTACTTTTTTTATTTTAGACGAAGCCTGGACTTGCTTCCGCATATCCAGCACTAACGGCAGCAGCGCGCAAGGTTACATGCCCCACACACACCCGCCTTCGCTATAATAATAAAAAAATCAAATTAAACATTTTTAAAAAAAAGTTGGGGTAGAAGGATTCGAACCCTCGCATCCTGATATCAAAAACCAGCGCCTTACCGCTTGGCCATACCCCACCCACACCAGCTCTCAAAAGACACTTACTTTATATAAAAAAAGTGCCACTTAAAGCTTACGACAAAAAAAAATACACTGAATTAGACTTGAACTAACAACCTACCGCTTATCAAGCGACCGCTCTACCGTTGAGCTATCAGTGTAATGCACTCACTAAAGGCGTAATCCCCTATTTTAATTAATTTAACGTTGATTTTTTTTAAGCTAGCAAACGAAAAATACAACGAAAAGTTAGTTGCTTCAGGTGGGACTTGAACCCACAAGAAACGGTTTTTGAAACCGCCGCGTTTGCCGTTTCGCCACTAAAGCTTTATTAGGGAGATGCCGTAAAGAGTAAAAGTTAGGATAAGAATGGACTTGAACCATCAGCCTTCTCATTGTAAGTGAATTGCTCTACCGTTGAGCTACTTATCCTGAGCCCCCCCCCCTCTCATGCACACAAGAGGACTACACCAGCAACCCCTACATATTTGAAAGCCGCTTTTTTTATCCTAGACGGGACTTGAACCCGCAAGGTACAAATTTTAAGTCTGCTGCGTCTGCCATTTTCGCCACTAGGATAGAAAGTATTAACCATCTGAACTTAGGCGATTCGCATTCAACAAAAAGTTCAAGACACCCCTGTTAGGAAAAGCTCGATAATACACAAACTTTCTTTATAAAAAAACTAGTGGCTGATGCTGTATGGCTGCATAAGCAAGACGATGTCGTAATATAAGCCGTCAATAAGTACCTGCGAAAAAAATCCAAAAAAGAGCGTAAAGTAAGCCAAACTAAAAAGCGTTAAAAACTCAATGAAACTTAGATCCCTAACAGTATCTAAATATTTTGTAAACGACCCAAATGCTATTTTGTTAAATGTCCAAATACTGTAAACAACACCGGCTAAAAATGATATAGAAATAAAAAAAAAAATTAGTATACTATAATTTGTGCCGGCGAGTACGCTGTAAAAAACATAAAGTTCAGACACGAAGTTAAGTGTACCAGGGAAACCTATATTAGCAAAAGAAAAAAAAAATAAAAAAAATATTTGAATTGGCATAACAAAGACAATCCCGCCATAGTAATCAATAAGCCTAGTATGAAATCTTTTGTAAAACGACCCTATAAGCTGAAACAGCGCAGCTGAGCTAAACCCGTGGCCCAAAAATAAGAGCAAAGCACCTAGAGTACCCTCAACAGTCAACGAAAATAGCCCCAACACAGCAAAATTCATGTGTGAAACAGACGAGTAAGCGACGATTTTTTTCATATCAGTTTGTAGGAAGGCATAAATAGCACCGTAAATCGTCCCCAATAAGCATAAAATTAGTACTAAAGGCCTGAAGAAAAGTGTGCTTTCAGGAAATATAGGAATTAAAAACCTTATTATACCGTAACCACCTAATTTGAGGAGTATACTCGCCAATATTATGGATCCTATTGTTGGGGCCTCAACGTGAGCTTCCGGCAACCACAAGTGCATAGGAAAAATTGGTACTTTAACCGCAAGAGCAAAAAAAAAGCACAGTCACATAAAATTTTGTTGGTAAAAGTCCTTAAGTACAAGCTTTGTGTCCTCCAACAAATCGCTGTATCAGAAAACATAATTTACAGAGTTGTAGAGAATAAGTAAGCTATACAGCAAAAAAAACGAAAAAATAATAGTGTACATGAAAAATAAATAAGCCGCTTTCACTCTTCTAAGACGGGCTCCTCATAAAATTATGATAAGATACATTGGTATTAAAACAGCTTCAAAAAAAAAATAGAAAAACAAGGGGCTCACCACAAAAAACGCCGCGCATATAAAAGATTGCATAACAAACAATAAAAAAAAAAAAAATTTTAAACTCTTTAGATCCTCATAAAAAGTTTCAAATGCAAGAAACGCGCAAATATAAAATATAACGGCTGTCAGAAATAGGAACAGCATAGAAATCGAATCAACAGAAAACTCTACATCAAGTATATAGGGCTTTTTAACAAACCGTATAATATCGAAAATCTCATTAGAGTAGTCAGCTTCAATAACCTGATTCGTAATTACAATATAAAAACCTATTAGAAAAAGTGAAAATCAAAAAATTAACGTAGAAAAGCACAATCCAAAATACGCGGTAAACCTAGCGGACAATATCGGTATAAACAGGGCGGCTCACAGAGGCCCAAATAAAACAAAGTAGAAAAAATAAAAAAATAAAAGATGATAATTATTGTAGACTAAAGCCATTATGCATACTACTTGTTTAAAAAAAAAGCCAATAGCGTATATAAAAAATAAGCTCTTCCTGATTATGAAAAAAAACATAAAAAAATTAAGTAAAATATTAGAGCGGTGGCGCATAAACCGCCGAAACCGCTTTCGCGCTGAATTTTCAAGAAAGTTAAGCCCCGTTTACGCCTGCACGTATGCGCACAAATAAAAGTAGCTATAACTGGTTTAACACAATTTTTCGAATTGCTAAAAGAGGAAGAGTAGTCGATACTAATTTTTACCATTTATTACGCAATAGCAAACAGCACTCTAGCTGACTCCCCGCTTCTACAATTTTACCTGTCAACTTCTCCAAATACTATATCAAGTGTTCCGATTATAGTAACAAGGTCGGCTAACAAAAGATTATACGACATGTGATCTAATCCCTGCAAGTGAAAAAATCCAGGCGCTCTAATTTTACATCTAAAAGGGACACTAGACCCATCAGAAACTAGGAATACACCAAATTCACCCTTCGGGGCTTCAGTAGCAGAATAAACAAACCCCGGGTTGGCCTTAAAGCCTTCCGCATAGTATTTAAAGTGATTAATTAGAGCTTCCATACTAGACTTTATTGATTCCCTTTTTGGTGGGGTGACTTTTTCGTCTAACGCTTTGACAGATCCTGGGGTAACTAGGTTGACTGCCTGCTGAATTATAATTAGACTTTGCCGCATTTCTTCAATCCGAATTAGGTATCTATCAAAGCAATCTCCGTTTTTACCAACCGGAATTTGAAACTCTAATTTATTATAAATTTCGTACGGCATGTTTTTTCTTAAATCTCACGGTTTACCAGACCCCCTTATTTGCACACCCGTGAAGCCGTATGAAACTGCAGCCTCATAATTTAGCACACCAACTCCGCAAAGCCTTTGGCGCCAAATTCTATTGCCGGTCAAAAACTCTTCAAGTTCATCAAGTCTGAATCTAAACTGCATTATAAAATCAACGACGTCGTCTAGCAACCCAACTGGTATATCCTGCGCGAGACCACCGGGACGGATATACGCCGCATGCATGCGAGCGCCAGAAACCCTCTCGTAAAATTCCATAATTTTTTCTCTTTCTTCGAATGCCCACAAAAACGGCGTAATGGCGCCAACATCCATGGCGTGGGTTGTTAAGGACATTAGGTGGTTTAAAATTCTAGTGAGCTCTAAAAAAACAACGCGTATCGTTTGGGCTCTCGCCGGTACGGCTGCTGCCGTTAATGTTTCTACACCGAGAGAAAACGTATGTTCTTGCGACATCATCGATACGTAATCCAACCTGTCAAAATAGGGCAAACCCTGTAAATAGGTTTTATACTCTAAAAGTTTTTCTGTACCGCGGTGTAATAAACCGATATTCGGGCTAGAAAATTTAACTAACTCACCGTTTAGCTCAACGACTAACCGCAAAACGCCGTGCGCTGCTGGGTGCTGAGGGCCAAAATTTATACTAAATGTTTGCAATTCACCTTTTTTAATGTTGTCTGTTGCTACCGCTCCGCTTTGTCCGGTGGTGGCGTCATGAAGGAGACCCCCTTTGCTCATTAGAAGAATAATGTTGTTTTTTTTCATAAAAAAGGAACCTTAGTTAAAATTTGAAGCTTTTAACTTTACTATTAATATTATTAATACTACCCACCCCTTGCCGCGGCTTCTTCTCCACACTTCCGATTTTTCCTATAAGAAAACATAAAATAAATTAAAAAACCGGGCGCGAGGGGCTCTAAACTATAGCAGACACATACAGCAAAAGTAAAAAGCTTATCACCAACTCACCGTTATAAAGAATTATAAATAATTTTTCAAAAAACCGCGTAAATCCAATATAAAGCTTTTCACGATATTTTGAAAGCCCCGGCGACAACCTCAGCAAAAGGCAATATAACCATCCGTCAACTTATAGGTAAGCCTTTCCGTGGCAGCCACTTGATACTTACTCTATTTCTTTCATAAACACTATACTCAAAAAAACAAAAACATAGCTTTGCAAAAACGCAATAAGTATTTCTAAGCAAAGAACAGAGAGTACAACCATTCAGGGCAAAAAAAAAAAATAACTAAAGAAGTTTTGGCTAAAAAAAAGTATTCAAACAAAACTAATTAATATCTTTAAAAGTATGTGACCTGATATCATATTAGCTAAAAGTCGAAGCGCCAAACTTATTAGTCGTGTGCTGTAGGAAACTACCTCTATGAATACAATTAGCTTTAAAATTGCGCCTGGTGTACCCTGAGGCAAAAAACTGTTTAGTATAAAATTCCGCTTCCTGTCAATTCCAGTAAACAAAATCCCAAAAAAAATAGTAAACGACAGCATAAAGACAACGGGCACCGTCGCTGTTTCAGTGAATCCGTAAGCGAACAACCCCGCTATATTAGCGGAAAAAATCAGAAAAAAAACCGGCTGTAAAATATAGTATATATAGTAGAGATCTTGGGACAAATTTGATTTTATCAAATCCCTGATAAGCAAGTCAATAAAATTTTCACCGATAAACACATTCAGCGACTTTTCTAGCAAAATAAAAATAAAAACTGCAAAACTAAAAACTAAAAAGCTTCCATAAAAAAATGAATCATAAAAATATCCCAACTCAAACTGCTCCAGAGGATCATAAAATAAAAAGCTAGAAGTTTTAGCGGTAATCATTAAATTGTTTTTAAAACGGCGTCTAATTTTTTTACTCAACGTTTCTCTAACTTTTTCCGGCTCCTCAAATATAAACAAACACATACAAAAATATTCATACAACATCTACAAAGTGTCAATAGTAGATAGCTACTTCCAAGCCTAGATGATTTTCTTTTCTAAAAACCCCATGAGTGAGTCTGAACAGGCACGCTGTTAAAAGTATCAGGCCTATAATCACATGCATCCCGTGAAACCCAGTTAACATATAAAATATACTCCCGTAAACGCTATCAGATATATTAAAAGTTAAATGCGTGTACTCATAGTATTGGCAAAGTATAAATACTAAGCCGTAAAAAATAGTTATTATTAAACCTCGACCTATGTGTTTATTTGAACCGGCGGATGCTCCTCGATGACAATAGGTAACTGTAACACCTGAAGACACTAAAAGTAAAGTATTGAAAAGTGGGATTGAAAACGGGTCAACATAAGGAATACCTGGCGGCGGTCAAACGCAGTGGATTCATATTGATGGGGCAAGAGCAAAGTGAAAGAACGCCCAAAAAAAACTAAAAAAAAACATTACCTCTGATACAATAAATAGTATAAAACCCAACTTTAGACCTCTCAGTACCGCTTTTGTATGAAACCCATTAATACCTTCTTTTGATACGAGAACACACCACTCAACAACCAGTAAAAAAAAAGCCATTAAGACTGCTCTTGCAGCTTTATAATGTAGATATTCATTAAAAAATAGAGCGATCGAGCTTGTTAGGATGAAGGCACCCGCCGCAACGATGAACGGTACTATACTGTTGTCAACGATATGGAAGGGATGTTGTTCCTGTCTGGCGTCATTAAATTTTTTAGCAAATACAGGCGACGATGATACTTCGTAACATTTTTTAGAAAACAGCATCTAAGTGTTTTTTAAAGAAGAGCAAAAACTTTAACACAGTTCCCTCGGACTTTTTAAAAGCTAACCCGCACCAAGCAAGCGAAAAGAGCACGCTCAAAAAGCTTGCGCGCTGCTCAATATATGCGGGAACATAAGCCGCGTTGCGTTTACGCGCTAGATTCTAAAAAAAATTTGACGTTTTAAAAATTTTTAGACTATAAGAGGTCTTAGCCGTAGAAACGCTTTTTAATTTTGATACGAGGAATTGCGCTGCGTAGTTGTCAAATTCAGAGCCCAACCACTTTTTATTTACAATAGGCGGTTGGGGCGGTGTGTACTGTGGAAAAACAAATCGTAAAGTTCAGCTGTAAACTCGCTTACTAACCTGTACGCGGGACCGCTTATTAACGAAGGGTGAGCGTATAAGCGACAGTACAGCACTATTTTTTACGGGCTGCTTATACACAGAATAGTGCAACCCAAGTCCCTTGTTTATGCCGTGCAGTACAAAATAAATAAAATTTTTATTATAACTTGAAACTTTTAAAGTTAAGAATCATACGGCATTTCGAGTTATTTTTTTTTGCTCTTCTTTTAGAATATACTTATTTTTTTTTAACAGTTATGCGGCGGGGCTTTGCAAGTCGCGCTAAAAATTTCGCATGTTTGTATTTTAAAAAAAATTAACTTTTTGGCTTATTGCAAAAAAACTTATATAAAAAAACAAAATGAACCTTTTTAAATAATTTAAATTTAAAAACCACGATGATAAGAGGCACCTGTGTAATCAGACGCGGCTAGCTTTTTAAAAAACCTAGTTAATTTTGTATAATAGTAGACCTCCTATTTTAGCGTTCAAAGCCTGGAAATGATTTAATACCCCAGCTGAAGTAGAAATAAAAATTATGTTGCCCGGATTTATATTAGCCATCTTTCTTAGCGTTCCCGCTGTAACAAAAACCCGCCGACCGGGGCGGCTATAAATTTTAATGGAGCGCATAATATTACCCTCATTAAAGTATTTCAAGTACATTTCAACATAAGCTCTATTCCACGAGGACATAACGCTGGTTATTAAAAATTCTCTGTTTTTATATCCGTCTACACCAACAACTCGAACATTTGATATAAAACCGGCGCGGCTCAAAGCCAAGATATTGGCATAAATAAATTTAGTAAAAAAATATCTAAATTTCAACTCTAATTTTATGTGCGCTTTTAACAAACTTTGTAAAAAGTTTGTTAAATGATAGCTATAAAAAATTGTTTTATACTTTTCAAGTCTAAAAAAATCACCGCTCTTCACCATTTTGAAAAACTAGAGCCAACAATATAATTAAAAACAAACAGCAGTAAACTAAAAAAAACAAGTATAGCCTTTTTCTTGCATAAAAAGCACATCAGAATCTTTTTGTCCCACAATAAAATTGATACTTTTTAAAAAGCCCCGCTAGAATACCCGATTGCCTTTTTAAATAACGACTCTCTAAAGCCCCCCCTCGCTTCTTTACAAAAGCCACCGTAAACCCGAGTGCCTAAAAATTTGTACTGAAGCGAAAATAGTAGTACCTTATTGTCAAAACTGGTTATCGCGCAACCATTACCGCGTTTAATTTTTCTACGTATTCCTATGACTAGTCCAATATATTTTTTTTTTTTTTGAATTTCTTTAGTTATTATAAACTTTTTTGGAACTACGAGTGCAATATCTCCCAAATTAACTAAATTTTTTTTCCCTTTGTTATAACCTATAATCTTAGCGCTCGTTGCGGAGGTGTTATCATACACCGAAAAAACGGATTCTATAGACTGTCTCATTTTCTTTCAGCTTGAAGCGGCTTAAAAAAATATAAAACTCTACTTTTAGTTTAAAGTAAAAAGCGGCGTAAATTATGAGTCAACAGGACTTTAATAGGGGCGTGTGTGCGCGATCACAGCGAGTTTTTTTAAAAAACAAACCCCCGCTCCTTTCTCGCTAGAAAACACATCTATAAAAAAATAAAAAAGCAAAAACAAATAAAAAGGGCGGCACTCAATATCATCACAGCGGCGTAATGGTGTAGATACCCACTATGAAAACGAACAACAGCCCTTGCTACGGTATACACCCCAGTAGCCACGCCACTTGGACCTAAAATCTCAAGTAAGCCTTTCTCAAAAACTTGTAAATTAAAAAAAAAAAACCTATATAAAATCAGGACTACATAGTTATAAAGGACATCAATATAAAATTTTTGATTAAAAAATTTTCAAGCAGCTACTGATGTAGGCCCTAACCCCACCCCAGTATAGTAACCCGAGGCAGTTGGTGTTTCGCATATACGCTCTTCCACAAGCCGCTTACAATCTAAATTCGGAACGCTCGTTTGCAAGAGCGGCAACGTAAAGTGGTTTACTTCCCTAGTGTAAAAAAAATTTAAAATTATAAAAAAAAAATTAACTAAAAAAAAATAAAAATCGAACCCCGCTGACCCGAACTCCGAGAAAAAAGAGACGTCTCTACCGCTGTATCCAATAGAATTATTGAAAAACCCGCTACCTGGTAAAAAAAATTCCTTAACAAAATAACCAAAAAAAATCGATAGAACACCCAAGGCGGTTAAAGAAATAAAAATTCAATTGAAGCTACCTATTTTTAAGTCCGAGCAGTGTTTAAACGTTTTTTTATTTTGAAAAGCGGAATCTGACAAAAACGTGTAATATATTAGTTTTCAGGAATAAAGCATTGTAAGAAAAATGGAAGCGAACATAAGCATATAAAACGCTCAAAACAGCTGATTAAACTCCGACTTAATATAGAAAACATGTATCAAAGCCTCCTTAGAATAAAAACCTGAAAAACCTATAAAGCCCATTAAAGAAAGAGACGCTATCAACATCATAATATACGCAAATGGGCTGAGCTTTATAACGGATCCCATTTTCCTTATATCCTGCTCACCGCTGTACATATGTATAATATACCCAGCTGTTAAAAATAAAAGAGCTTTAAAAAAAGCGTGCGTGGTTAGATGGAAAAAGCTTAAGGAGTACGATGATATACCGCAAATAGCAAACATATAGCCAAGCTGACTGCAGGTAGAAAAAGCTATTATTTTTTTTAAATCCCACTGACCCAGAGCAATCAAACCAGAAAAGACGCTTGTTAAAACACCAAATATAACCATCAGCTTTAATGTGGTTTCTGATAAGTCAATTAAGTGCGAGCATCTAATCACTAAAAATATACCAGCAGTAACCATAGTAGCGGCGTGTATTAACGCCGAAACCGGTGTTGGGCCCTCCATAGCGTCCGGAAGTCACGTATGCAGTCCTAGCTGGGCAGATTTTCCAACAGCCCCTAAAAAAATAAAAAAACTTGCTAAGTCTATAACCGATATCTTACAAAAACCAGAGTCAAAATAAACATCTTTGAAGTAGTCCGACAAAGCTAGAATTACAGATACGTCTGTAGACTTAAAATATTTAAAAAAAACTATAAGCGCCCCTACTATAAAAAAGTCTCCAATTCTATTCATAAAAAGAGCCTTCAAAGCAGATTTACCAGCTTGAATCCTTGTTGATCAAAACCCTATAAGCAAATATGAGCACAGACCGACACCCTCTCAACCAAGAAACAAAACAACAAGATTATCAGCAAATATTAAAATTGTCATAAAAAACGTAAATAAAGATAAGTAGGATAAGAATTTTACAAAGAACGGATCCTCGGCCATATAGTTAAAAGAATACAAGTTAACAAAAAACGACACGCCTAGAACAGCCAAAGACATCGTTATTGAAAGGGCGTCAAAGGTGAATACCCAAGAAGCCAACTCACCCGCCTCCGAACTTAGTCAGCTGCCGAAATTAAAATAAACGGTAAAACCCCCCTGCGCACCGTAGTAAATGAAAAAAAAAATTGACAACAGCAGGGCGACGCCAGAATAGCTGGCTGTCAATATTACAGACCCGGTTTTTCCAAAGTATCTCCCAAAAAAAAATAGACTTAAAAAGTTAAGAATTGGTAAATATATCATTAGCACGGTAAGCTCAAGCACGTGAAATTTCATATACAAATTTTTGGTTTATGTAGAAAAATTCAAAAAAATGCGGCTATACTAAAAAATAAATGAAACAAGGCGCATAAAAAAAGTTCAAACCCTTTTTAATAAAAAAGTCAAAAAAAATCTTTGATTAAAAAGCTACTACTCTCCCCAATGGCTCAAAAAAATAAGAGAAACCGCGGCGGAAAAAACCCAAGGCACTAAAAAAAATGACGTTTATCTTTTTTTTTACCGTTTTAAATCCCGCCCACCACTACAATTTCCGCGACTCCACCTCTCTCCTTAAACAGTTGAAATAAGTCTTCATTTTTAAGCCTCGCGCTTAATAAACAGCTTTAAACGCGCTTATTCTACCCTTTAAAAAATAAAAAAGCCTTCATTCTAATTTCTTTCTTCTCCGCCCACAAATGGCGCGGATACATTAACTCAACTCAAGGCCCCGTTTCTTCATTCATAAGCAAATCCCACAACCAGAGTGAATATAAAAAAAAAAACAAGAGCGAACGACTGCGCGGGTAGGCTACTATACGTAGCAACTCACGGTATAAGAAGAACAAGCTCAATGTCGAAAAGTATAAAAAGTATAGCCACAACGTAAAACAGCACATCGTACTTGCCGCGAGCATCACTGAAAGGCTCAAATCCACATTCATACGGAGACAATTTCTGCTTTGTGGGCTTGTACAAAGCCAATACGCGAGTAACCACAAGCAAAAAACCTAGCAAAATAACCGATGTCAATCAAAAAAAAAACAAATTCGAGTACTCAGAAACTTCCATTAAAAAAGTAGCGCCACCCTTCTCTTGCTTTTCCTTAATTAAATTTAAAAAAACAGCAAAAAAAAAAAAATTAACAGTAGTACCAAAATTTTTTTTGATAAGCGGAGATCCGGTCCCTGATGAGTTTTCTTCATTTGAGCAATTCACATTTGCCGAAATTACTTGCGATGCCGGATAATTACTTTGAGCAACCTGAGCATTAAAAAACACGATATTATCCGTTTGCCATCCGTGCTTGTACATAAAGATTATTATAGATAGCCCCAGCGCAGTTTCACACGCCGCTACCGAAAGAATAAGCAGTGGAGCAGCCGCATACGCCTGACCCGGCGAATTACCCATAAAGCTAATAAAAACAACGCTAACGCCCAAAAACATGACTTCAATGTTTAAAAGTAGACTGATAAAACTCCTCTTATTAAACCCGATACCTACGAGTCCCATTAAAAAAATTTGTATACCAAAAGATAGCAGTAATGTTGGACTTGCTTTTAAATAAAAGGCGTCCGTAAAAACTAAAAAACAAAAAACTATAGAAGAGTTATGTAACCTGAAATTGCTAATAACACAGCTTTTGTGGATTGTTCGCATAAAAAATCGTAAAAAAACAGTCGTATCGGCACGCAGCGCGCCGTTATAACCGTTTAAGATCGTCAACAGCGATCTCCGCGTAAAAAAATACAAAATTCGAGCATAGAAACAAAAAAAACCAAATACGTAAACTAAGGCTAAAGCCGGCTTTTCAAAAAAAGTATTATAAAAATAATTTAAAAACCTCACGATCCGCAATATTATAGTACAACAACCCCTTTCCGTACAGCATAAAAATGCATACGAATAACGTTGCGCTAATAAAAAAAATATCTAACTTAAAAAAAATTAGGATTTATCCCACTTTTTAGTTTTAAGCGTAAACACTCTGTACTCTTGAAGAAGTTCCACATCATCATAAACTAGTTTCTTTTGAAAATCGTCATAGAAGACCTCTTTAAACCCTGTAAGGGGAAAATCCTTTCTCAAGGGAAAGCCCCTAAATCCATAATCAGTTAGAAGCCTAACCATAAATCTATTACCAATAAAATATACCCCAAACATATCCCAAGCCTCCCTTTCCATTCAACCAGCAGACTCATAAAACATGGTGACAGTAAGCATGCTCTCAATATTTTTAATTTGTGTAAAAACAGTAGCCCTCGCGCCATTGCTCAAGCTCAGAAGAGAGTAAAACGGCATAAATCTATACTTTTTTCCGATGTAATCTTGAATTGAGAAGTCAATCAAAAAGCCGAAATTAAAAAAACTGAAATCGCGCAACACGTAAACCAAAGGCCCAACTACCTGCTTGTTAACCCAGACGCTTAGGCCTATATACTTATAGGGGCTGCAGAAGGCCCTTTGTAAGGCAAAACCAAATACGTAAACTAAAAATTTAACCAAACTGCCCGATTTTTTAATAGTAGTAGAAACACTAACCATGCAATCACGTCAGAAGGATCGAATTTAAAATACCCCCAGCAGCACGAACAGCCCTGTTATAAATATAAAATAAGATAGCGCTATGGGAAACATCGCCTGTCAACCAGCCCACATCAACTGATCAAATCTGTATCTTGGAAGTATGGCTCTAACCAAAACAAACAACACTAAGAAAACTATCGTTTTTAAAATTAATCAGTTTAGACTGAAGACTAGTGCGGAGCCAAGTGAGTTTTCATCGAAACTGCCAACTAATAGAGCGGGCGGCAGCCACCCTCCAAAAAAAACAATAACAAGCAACACAGACATAAGTATCATATTACTATATTCCGCAAGAAAGAACATCGCAAATGTTATAGAAGAGTACTCAACATTATAGCCAGCTACAATTTCAGACTCAGCCTCAGGCAAATCGAACGGGGCCCTATTAGTTTCAGCAAAAATACAAATTAAGAAAATTATAAAAATAGGAAATAAAGGTATAAAATTATAAAAATTGATCTGAGACAAAACAATGTCATTTAAACTCGCAGATCCCGAAAAAAAAATTACTATCAATATACAAACCCCAAAAACTATTTCGTAAGATATCATCTGCGCGATAGCTCTAAGCGCCCCTATCAAAGCATACTTAGAGTTGCTAGACCAGCCAGCTAACACTAATCCGTAAACATTCAAAGAAGACAAAAGAAAAATGACCAATAATCCTAAATTAACGTCGGACACTACAGAAACCATAGTAAAGGGTATAACGGATCAGCTAGTAAAACTGATGGACGCCACCAAAAGTGGCGAAAACACAAACAACACCGCGTTTGAACGGCTCGGAACAATAATTTCTTTAAGTAAAAGTTTTAACCCGTCAATAATAGGCTGCAAAAGCCCTCAAATACCTACTATTTTAGGTCCTTGTCTCTTTTGAACAGAGGCCATTACTTTTCTTTCAGCTAATGTATAGAAGGCTAAAGACAGCACCAAAGGTAGTAATACAGAAATTGAACTAATTAAGTTATAAATAAAATTTTGAAGCATATACATTATTTTTTTTTAAAAACTGAAACCTGAAAGGTAATTTATGTTTTAAGGATTTTAAAAGCTTTTCATGCAAAAGTTTTTTTTCCTCCGGAATGTCCTCGAACTCCATGATTACGTCCCCTTTTTTATAAACAGAAACTCAGGTATCCAACTTACCCTTACCCTTACCCATCCTGTTACCGGCGGCCTTTTTCGTTACGGGTACAGTAAAATTCCCGTTGTATCAGACTTTAGCGGTTTTACGAGTTAAGGATAAAAACAGCCTCCTTATATTTTCCAATTGCTTGTGATACAGCAAGCAATTTTGCAATACGCGCAAAGCAAATACGCCTCTAGGTAAAACTACATTTCTATCACTTTTAGTAATGCTATTAATTTTTATGAGCCTTTTAGTGTACTTCTTTGAAACTCTAATCGTAACTTCTTTAGGGTATTTTTTTAAAAATTTCATGCAAGATTATTTTGCTGACGTATTTTACTGAGTCCCGGCCATAACTATATTTACAAAATTTTAACAAAAAACCGGCGGCCAACACTCTAAAGTTAAAAAATTATTTTTTTTTTTTCATATAAACCCACAAATGTATCCCAAAAGCTCCGAAAAAATTCCTGGCCATAGTGTAGTAGTACTCTGAAAAAAATGTGACTGTTTGTAAAGCTGGAAGTAAACCCCTCATAATTTGGACTGTTCTTGCTCTAGGTCGCATGTTGAACTTTCCTCGTATTGATAAGCATAAGCTAATGGTACCATTAGGCGCGAATGGGAAATTTCACAGTAGTGTTTTTATTGCAGACATTAACTTAAAGTGCTTTCTATACTGTCATCGCTCTAAAATAAAACCTATGAAAAAAACAAAACTGTAGTAATAACCTAGAGAACTGCAGCAAAAAAATAAAAAAATTAGAGTTTTAATCACAGGCAAATGCTTAGCTGGAAAAAAAATAAATTTTACTATTCATTTTGAAATGTTAAGAAAGCGCTCCTGCGAAAACTTGCGCAACATGCAGTTAGGGCCGTGCAAAGTCAAGTACACCACATTTTTAAGAAGTCTACTAATTTTTTCTGAAAGAAAGTGCGTATTATACCTGTCTAACAAAAAAGATTTACGCTCTGAAAAAAAAAAATTAAGGCTAAAAAGGTCTTTACAATGTAATAGAACCTTCTTACCGTCTCTAGGATCACGCGGTGTCCTTCCGTTTTTGCCGTGAGCAAACGCGCCGACGAGTCTTTTAAAACTAAAAAGTTTCTGATTTTTTCTAGGTGCGTGATCCTTTACATTACTTAAGCGCTTTAGGAAACTATAGTGTGCAGCATCACCTAAACCTGATTTAAATAAGTTGGGTACAGCAGCCGGTACTAAGCTAGTTAACGGCTTAAAAAAAAAAAAAAAATTTTTTTTACTGCTTTCCGCGCTACATCCAAGCTTTCCAAAAAAAACAAATTTGGAACCACCTTCATTTAACAAAGTCCGACGTAACCGGTATTTACGCATGTATCCTCCGTTTAATCGATCTTGCTTTTTCTTGAAATTCCGCTTATTGAGTCAATTTTTTTTTAATTTGAGTAAACCGCTTGACTTTAACGCCGCAGTTGAAACCGCTTCTATTAGGTCAATACGTGCACGGGTTCTCGGAACACCTATCTCGACCCGCTCAACAGCCCCCGCTCCTTGCGCAGCGCTTCCATTTAGCGAAAAGGCGAATCTGCGAACAAATCGATCAATCCTTTGCTTATAAAAAAAAAGGCGGCGCCTAACTCTTTTTTGTGCAGCAGGGTCCGAGGCTAACAAATTTCCAGCAAGCCCAAGCCCTAAACCTACGCGCGGCGTATGTAACCCTACATAGGAAGAGCCCGGCCCGCTGCTTTGGCTAGCACTTCGTCATGCTCGTTGTCCGGCCGCAGCTTGGCTATACCCGTTTCCACAAGTACCTAGCATTTTTAGAGAAACCTGATTAAAATTTAAAATTTTAATTGCCTTTCTTCTCCTGCCAAATTTGCTGTACAATTCCAACTTTCCCTTATTAAAATGCCCTTTTTTAAATAATAATTCTTTAAGCCGGCGCCTAATTCAAAGCGCCCGTAAAAAAAATAAAATCTTTTGAAATACAACGCGTTTACCTAATGTAGTAGCGGCCGCGATTACTTTTGTTTTTTTGAACAAAGGTAAGTGCCTCCTACATAAAAACGAGGGCTTTCACGAAATACTGCGGTATCTTTTTTTCAAAACACAATTGCGCGTTTTGGTTTTCAGACCTGCGAATTTTTCTGCAGGCAAAAAACGTAATTTAGCGCTGCCTGGACAAATAATGTTCCCGCTGCCATGGTGTCTAAGTCAATACTCTGCTATACGTGACGAGTTTTTAACGCGCGCTTCTTTGAAAAGAGTTAAATTTCGGTTAACTTTATTCGAAGTATTTTTAGTAAACTGTTCAGACGCGCTTAACGTCCGAGCCGCTGTAGAAAATGAATACAAATTTTTATTAGAACGGCGACGAGCTGAGCAATGATAAACTAAATATCGGTCGCGGCCTTTAAAAATTTTTGAATAACCCCCCATATGGCGGCTGCTTAATTTAGCCGAATTAACGGCAAAACAAATTCTCTGACCCCGCCCCAGTACTACATGTTTATTTTTTTTGTAACGGAACCCAGCGATACTAGATTTTACAGATTTGACTGCAGCGCCCGTATAACTGCTTTCTTCTTTTTGTAGTCTCCTCACGAAATTTCTATTAAATCCTGCGACAGCACCCCTCCATACGCAATTTTTTTTTTCTTTTAATGCAAAATAAATGCGCCTTTTAGAAAAAAAAAACTTATTAAATTTATTATTATTATTGGGGTGTACTGCCGCGCTAACCGCGTCTGCCGCCTTTCCGCGTAGCTCGACTTTTATAACCTTTTCGCTAACTGTTGATAGCTTCATAGTTTCTGATGCTGTGCTTTTTAGTAGATGATCGCCCTCTTCCGTATAAAGCTTTTTCATTGAATCCCCAGCAAGCAGCCGCAAACCCGTTAATAAGCTTTTAGCCCCCCCGGTGGTACGCTTACTTTCAGCTCCTTCATAAAAAAGATTTTTTTTATAAGCTAAATTCGCTGACAGCGAATTTTGTATCTTAATTAACCGCTCTTCTGCGCGACTAAAACTACCCTCTAAATTGAACTTAGCCGCCTCTAATATATGTTTACTTTTTTTTAAAATAACTGGTTTTTGATTTACACGTCGGCTTGTTTTTTTATTTTTAGTATACCCGCTGTGCTGGTTTTGATAAACGTTTACTACACTTTCTTTAACTACGCCGTCGTTTAGAACCGTGCCTGCAATCGCGGTACCATCACGGATTACGCCTTTATCAAAAAATAAATTAGCCTGTTTCCTGTTAAACGCGTCAATCGAGAGCCCGTGCTGCTGTCTTTTTAGTCGAAATTCCTCAGACCTTCTATAATATAGCCTAGAGAGTCTACTTTTGCTAACACTCGCCGGTGTATACTGAGTTGGAAGAAAAACATCAGTTTGAGCGGATTCTAAATTTTCATTAGAAAATTTTTTTGAAAAAAACTGATTAAGCGCTGCGCTATAATTAAAGAAATTCAATTTTAGTAACGTAACGCCGCCTAAACCGCTGTCTTGGCTGCGCGGGAACTGTCGCCTGTACGTAAGCGAAACCGCTTTTGTAAAAGCGGGAATATTAAAAATTTTTCTAAGAGCTCTTCTCTTCATTCCAGAAGCTCTGTATTTAAAAAAACGGCTAACAAAATAGGGGGGCAGCCTATCTTTAAAACGACCTACCCTGTTAGTGGTAGGCTGCGCGCCACCCCGAAAAAATTCTTTTTTTTTTACAGTATTCCCTCGGTAAAGAACCCCAAAATCGATGTTTGCCGTTCCAGAATGCATCCGATTTTGTTTACTTTTGTAGCCATTATATCCTTTAACAGTAGTACTACCGCGAGTAGCGTTGACTTTAGTATATTGCCACCACAGTGCCCTCTTTTTAGAATACCCAACATCCTTACTACTCCTTAAAATTTTTTTAAAGTCACGCTTTTCCAAAGCTTGGGTGGGGGTGCGAAGATTCCCAACCTCAAGCTTTGTTGTAAATTTAAAAACTTTTTGTTTATTGTTGCTGTGGCGCGGTTTGAATGCATGCAATTTTTTGCCCCAGGTTTTTTTAAAAATTCTGAGCGCAACCGAAGTACCCCTGCGTCCTCGGGAGTTACTTGCTATAAAATTTGTTTTAGGAGATTTCGAGCTACCTGCTTTTTTTTTTAAAACGCCGATTAAACCCGGCGTTAAAAGGAAGAACCTGCGCCCGATCACATTTTTACGTGCGCGCAAAAAATTTGCCCATAACTGAACTGCTCTTATTAAATACGCAGCCTTACTATACTTAAAAAAACCAACTTTTTTTTTAGAAATTTTTTTTGATTTTTCAAAATTCACTAGTTTGGACTTACTAATCTTTACTAAGTGCTGCATGTAATTAAGGCTTTTGCTACTTCTTAAACAGGGCATAAGATTAACTGAACGGGCACTAGAACTGAACATTCAACCCATTTTTATGAAAAGGCTTTTTCCACGTAATAACGCTTTTTTAAGAAAAACAGAATCTAGACTTTTGGGTAAAAGCCCGGGGGCTACAAAACAGCTACCAAACCCTTTTGAAAAAAGCGAATCGACGCTTCTTATTAAATCTTTGCCGTGACCTTGCATTAAACCTCTTAAAGCGCGGTCACCCCTCTTTTTTTTTAAAGTGTAAAATCAAAAAAAGTTTTGAAGTCGGAGTTGCCTTCACATATTGTATCGCCGAGCAATTGACATGGTCAGACTTTTCACATAACGACCGGAGGCAACCTTTAAGAGACGTTTACCAATACTCAACCTGCTTTTTTTAGAACGCGCCTTCAAATTTTTTCAAATACCCAAATCAGGCTTTGCGTTAATGGCGGCTGCGATGGCCGGCGACTGCTGCTTTTTTATATTTTGTTTAAAAAAAAGACGGGCGCTGAGCTGTTGCCTATCCTTGATTAAAGATTGAGCTATATATTTACGATTTTTTTTAGCGACAGCGTTAAACGCTGCCCTACTTTTTTTTGCCCTACTATAGCCTAAAAAAAGCTGACATTTAAAAAAGTAAAAATGCAATCTAGCAAGAAAATAGGAACCCGGTAAAGCATAAACTTGCTTTCTTTGTATTCTACCGGCTAACTGCTTTAAAAAAGACGTTAAAAAAAACGAAGATCTTTCATTTTTGAACTCAGCAAACGACTTTTTTACATTTTTAGCAGAAAGCAGCTTATCAAAAAGAATACTTCGACTAACTGTAGCTGTTGCGGAGTACGGTAGTTTACTTAAAGTTTGTTTCTGTATTCTTCTAGCTACGCTATAGATTCACCAAGAAAATAGGCTATTGTAGTTACCTCAGCTTTTACTAAGAGTGTCGTCAACAATTTTAAAGGTTTTTTTTTTTTTTCGTATTACGTTTATATAAAACCTCATAGCCTTAAATAGGTTCCCACCCTTGCGCGTATAATAGTAATGTAGTAATCTACCAAACCTATAATTTTTCTTAATTTTTTTTTTCCCTTTTACGCGTAGCATAGCGCTTCTAGAATTTCAAAATTTATTTTTTTTTTTAGACTGTCAAACTAATCTAGAAACGTATGCTTCAACAAAAAAAATAGAATTAAGGTAGTATCAACTACAGTACAATAGTACAAAGCGCGTTCAGTAAAAAAAACCCTGGAAAAGTCAAAATACGTACGTATTAAATTTATTGACACTATTGGCAAACTCCGGAGCTGTTATTTGATCTCAAACTTTATTTTTATTATATTCAAGCCTAAAAGGAAGCGCGCTTACTCTACTAGACATCCTATCTTATTAAAAAAGCCGTGTGTTTAAAAATATGCTAACCGCCCTATCCCCAAAAAGAAAGTAATTAAGGTATTTAGAAAACCTGTACGCGAATCAACTAAAAAAAAAAAAAAAAACAAAAGCTTTAACAATAGGTGAGCTCTCAAAAAATCTAAAAAAATACACAAAATACTTTTTGCTTCAATGGCTAAGTCTGCTAAACCTAAGCTTAAAAAAAATTTGCCTAAAATTGTTATGATTTAAAAATTTTCTCCTTCTAAATTTATGAAAATGCCTAAATTCCCTCATAGACTTGTGCCACTTTGTTGACCCTAGCGTTGCTACAAAAGCCGTCGGTTGCAGCATATTTCTGGAAAAATACGTTGCAGTAACGCAGTCCCCCACTTTTATAAAATAATTAACCGATTTAACGCAGTTGAAATTAACATAAATAAAACCTGACTGCACAATAAACTTAGTTCGGGAAAGCGTCATGTTCCTTATATAACCCCACGTCAAAACAAAATTAACCAGATTTGACAAATGATCCCTAAAATAGCTAAAAACTCTACGCTTTTTGTTAAAGTAATTGGATAAAAAAGCCTTCAGCTGAGAATTTTTTCTTTTCAAAAGATACCGCATAAAATATATTCTCAAGGTTCTTTTATTTTTAAAAAAATGCTCTCGGTTAGCAAACCTGAAAAAAAAAACAGATTTTCAAACTTTTCTGTTATCCCAATTTGACTTAAGATAAAACGGCTTGTTAGAAAAATTAGGAAGAATATTACTAAAGTCTCTTCACTCTTTCAAGCTTTTACGTTGGAAATAAAACCGCTTTCTTCTGGGTATCCCTCTTTGCCCCAGATTCAGCCCTACGGTTAGTTCATTTAAATTTAGGCGTTTTATTCTACTCGAAACAAAATCCACTTCACTAGAATCGGATATTGAATCCTGTTCTAAACCAAAATTTTTTTTAACAAAAATTGAAGTTGTTTTATGTTTGCTGCCGCGCTGAACACCGCCTCGATAAGAAGCTGATTTATAAATCCCGCGCCCGGCAGTATCAGCATAGTTGCGGTTAATAAAAGGCGCTTTTCCAGCAACACCAGCTTGGCCTAAAACCTTTCCAGCAACTGCAGATCCGACCTTATTAATAGTCACTGCAGGGGTTGCGAAATAAGCCGCGTGTGATTTTTTATCCTTCTTTACTTCCACAATTTTTTTTTTTAATGAACCGCTCCCCGACGTAGCCGGCAAGTCGTCATGAAAGCTGCGGTAAAAACCGCGCGGATGGAATACTAAAATAGTACTATTCTTTTTATTAAAGACCCTATAAATCAGCATTACAACTAATTCAGTCTAAACCGGCTTTAGCAAAATCCTAAAACCGCAACCACTTTAAAAAGCTTTGCGCGAAGTAAAAAAGCACAACTATTATAGCTCTTTGGTACCCGCGTACTCTCTCTATTAGAAAACGAAAAAAGAAAAAACCCTTGGTTACGGGTTTTAATAAGAAAAAAATCAAATAAAGCAAAAAAAAAAAAACAGATTATAAGTTCTTTTTACTTTTTACCACGTTTTTAATCTACGCTAGAAGTAAAGCAAAAACAAGCGCACAATACAATCCGCGCAAGTCCATAATCTCAATAGGAAAAAAGAGATCGCTTCTTGAAGACACTTCGGGATCCTCAGAAAATGACAATAAAAATAAATGCATCCCCGTTACATTTCTCAGCATTAGCAAATCCTTACTGTTTTCTGTTGAAAATAGCAAACAGCAAGAGAGGTAGTCAGATTGAATACAAAATTTATACTCGTTGCCGTACTCATAATAAACAGTTTTTCTAAATTGTTCGCTGTTAGTAAAAACATCCGGCATGAATAGAGACGTGTAACTGCACTTATACTTTTTTGCAAAAAATCTTAGCAAAAAAGAGCAGCCCTTTAATAAACAGACTAGTAACAAACTGTCACTAAACTTTGAAACAGAAGTTGTTACACTTTTTTTTTCCGTATATACGCCGCTATCAAACAAACTTGAAGTATCTCACTGAGATCTAAAAACGCGCCTAATTGAATAAAGAAAAAGTTCCGTATGTACCTCGCCGCCAAAAGCCGTGCTAACAACCTTATTGTACCACGGTTGATTCGCACGCGGCTGTGTACCTTCGTAGTACGGGGCGCAACCATGCTCTAGCCGCCGCCCCGCATTAACTCGTCGTAAATCCCACTCCCCGTTAATAGAAAAACTCGGAACTAACAGTTTAATCCCATTAATGCTCCTTAAATGCATCGTCTGAGTAAAAAAACAGCTATTTATTGCTTTTCTAGTTAAGTATCTTTTTTTTCCACTTTTAATTTTATCATCGTTCTTCAGATAAAAGGAGTTTAATATATCATAACCAGCAACCGGCATCACTTAACTTCCCCTAACGTAAAAGTATACGACACAAAAATTAAAAACTAGGATTTTTTTTTTTTTGAACGCAGCCAGTTAACGTACTCTAAGTAGCTGTCACACACATCTACAGCTATTGGCATAAATGGGTGCTTTATACCACAAATTTCGCTACACTGTCCGTAAAAAGTTCCACCCCTTTTTATAAGCAGTCACCCCTCATTCAACCTCCCCGGAACAGCATCAAGCTTAAAACCAAAAGACGGTATAGCTCAGCTATGTATAACATCTTCCGACGTTACTAAAACGCGTATTAGGTAATTTTTTGGTAAAACAACTCGATTATCTACTTCCAGCAAGCGGTACGCACCAAACGTTAAATCCTCTACCGGCTTCATTCTAGATTCAAAATGAACGCGCATTTTAGGGTTATAAAAACTAAAGTCGTCAAACTCATAAGTTCAATATCACTGATGCCCAATAACTTTAAAAGTAATAGCCGGATCATCGGACGGTTCACTCGAGCTATATAGAAGAACAAACGACGGGATAGCTATCATAACAAGAACGACAGCTGGCACAAGAGTTCAAACATACTCCAAAAAAGTATTGTGAGTTATGTTGCCTTTAAAGTCTGCGCCCCTTGCGTCAATTATGTCAAAATCAGCACCGACTTTATGGAAAGAAACAACAATTTGAACAAGAAACCATAAAACAAACACTATCGTAAACACTAGTATAGCCATAATATCGTGATGAAGATCTAGCATAGCGTTCATTACAGAAGTTGCTGGATCTTGAAAATTCACTTGATTTTTATACGGAGCATCATAAAAAAGGGCGAGTAAAGACAAAAATTGTAAAGAATTTTTTTTACAGTCTGTTGTAACGGCCGTTAACAAACTACGTCTAAACTTGTTAAAACACATTTTTTTATCTACGGACAACGCAAAGCTATTGTAAAGCAAATAAATAAACGTTAAAAGAGAGAAGACAGATAGCACAGAACCAAAAGACGCTACATAGTTTCATCCTCAGTAAGCATCTGGATAGTCTGAAATTCTTCTTGGCATACCGGCAACTCCTAAAAAATGCATAGGAAAAAAAGTTACATTAACGCCAAAAAAAAAAGATCAAAAGTGTATTTTCCCGATTTCGTCGTTATAAAAAATGCCGCTGAACTTATTAAATCAGTAGTAAAAACCTCCGAATACGCCAAATACAGCACCCATAGACAAAACATAATGAAAGTGCGCAACAACGTAATACGTATCGTGAAACGCCGTGTCCAATGAGGCGTTTGCCAGCACAACACCCGTAACGCCGCCAACAGTAAATAAAAAAATAAATCCGATAGCAAAAAAAATCGGTGTTGTTAAACTTATAGTACCGCCTCATAAAGTAGCAAGTCAACTAAAAACTTTAACACCTGTCGGTACCGCAATTATCATTGTTGCCGCAGTAAAATAAGCTCTTGTATCTACGTCCAAACCAACCGTATACATGTGGTGAGCTCACACTATAAACCCTAATATTCCTATGCTTACAACGGCATAAACCATACCAAAGTAACCAAAAATATTTTTTTCGGCGAGTTTTGATATAATTTGACTAACGATACCAAAAGCCGGTAATATAAGTATGTATACTTCTGGATGACCAAAAAATCAAAATAAATGCTGATAAAGAACCGGGTCACCACCCCCTATATAGTTAAAAAAGGATGTATTAATATTCCTATCAGTTAAAAGCATAGTTATAGCCCCAGCCAACACCGGAAGAGACAGTAGTAACAACACAGACGTTACAAAAACTGTTCAGATAAACAAAGGCAATCTTTCTAATCCCATACCTCGAGCTCTCATGTTCAGTATTGTAGTTATAAAGTTTATAGCTCCCGCTATCGATCCAGCACCAGCTAAATGCAAACTAAATATAGCAAGATCTACTGAAAGCCCATTGTGCGAAATATTGTCGGACAGCGGGGGGTACACCGTTCATCCGGTACCAACACCGCTCTCAACTAGACTAGACACCAAGAGAAGTGTCAGCGAAAATGGTAATATTCAAAAGCTGAAGTTATTAAGCCTAGGAAAGGCCATATCAGGGGACCCAACAAACATAGGAACAAATCAATTACCAAAAGCGCCTATTAATATAGGCATAACCATAAAAAAAATCATAATAAAAGCGTGCGCCGTTATAATAACATTGTACAGCTGCGTATTTCCTAACAAAAACTGATTACCGGGGACGGTTAACTCTAGCCTTATAAAGTACGAGAAAATAGTTCCCAGAATTCCTGAAAAAAAACCAAAAAAAAGATAAAGTATACCTATTTCTTTATGATTTGTAGTAGTCAACCATCTTTTGAAAAAATTAAAAATCGCAGTACTGCGAATTAGGCCCAATAAGTTATTATATTTAGAGAAATACTCTGACATGTTGTAGTATGTAATTAGTTAGTTTGCAACATCTTAAGTAGTTTTGAGAGCTTCTGAAAAACGGCTACTAGATGAAACTAAACGTGTAAGGCTTGCGGACCGCAGCGCCAAGCTTCACTCAAAAAAAAATTTAGAATGTTGTCACCTTGTTCTTTTTAAGGAATATTATTCACCCTTTTATACTATTACACAGTAGGACTAAAAAAGAGCGTACAATAGTTTTTGTAAAAGATAATAATTTACAAATAGTAAAATGTCCCTTTTGCGACTATATACAGTATTGCAATTCAGAAGTTCTCTAAAACAATAATTGACGCTACGCTAAAATAAGTTAGAACAAACAGAAGTATAACCACTAACCTGTTTTTCTCGTACTCCATAAAACTCGCACCCGCAAAGATACCACCAAACACAAACTCTAGACCTGTTGGTTGCTCCTCAGAAATAGCGCTATCGGGTTTAGTAACTATCGGAATTTGGCTGTTTACCGCAAATTTGTCAATTCACAACAGCATTACAATCTTAATATAGTAAAAGATCGACAAAAGACTAAAGAACAAACATAAAGCAGCATAAAAATAGTACCCATAGCTAATAAGAGCCATCAAAACGAAAAATTTAGCAAAAAACCCGGGCAACGGCGGTATACCGGCTAAATTTAAAATAGAAATTGTTAGCATTGCGCCAAAAACCGGCCTCGAAGATATATACCTAAGGCTATTTAAGCTATAGATCTGAGAACGGGGATTAATAAACGCCTTTTTAGATTTTTGACTATTTTCATCATCGGTAAACCCGCTTTTACCTATACCGGGGTTTCGTAGCACACCGTTACTGCTAGCAAAAGCTGCAGAGCGCGCATACTGCGATTCCACCGTTTCGGAGCCGCTAAAATCAAAAAAACTTAAAACCATAAGGATTATAAGCATTGAGATAATATAATAAACAAAAAATAACCCTACCGAGGTATACGCGCTAACATCTAATACAAGCAATCCATAAACAATAAATCCTATTTGCGCTAATGACGAATAAGCTAAAAATTCTTTAAAGTTTGTAGAAAGTACGCCGCCAAAAGAACCAAAAAATAATGATAAGAAACCGCATACACCAAACAGCGGAGACCATAAAAATTCGATAGAGGATAACACATAAAAAACAAATCTAAAAGTAACGGAAAAAAAAGATAATTTTACGGCTAAAGAAAAAAGGATAAGCAAACCTCAGGTTATAACTGGATAAATATCCAGCGTTCACTGATGCATCGGAGCTACAGATAACTTAAAAAAAAGGCCGAGAATAAGAAAAACTAAAGCCACGCCAAGTCCTAATGAAAAAGCTTTGATATCTCCTATTAAAGGAAGATCACCTAACACTACGACTCCGCTCGGCGCAGAGTGAGCGCTTAGTTTTAAAAAATTTGACCCTGTACTGCAGGCAGCAAATTTAGCCGTAAAAAAATTCTTTAACCAAAAAAAATTAGTAGTCCCGGCAATTCCAAAAATAAGCGCACTACCAAAAATAAACATCCCAGAAGCCAGAGAGCCTAATATCAAATACTTCATTCCGGCGTATGCAGCGTCGGCATACCCATAGTTATAAATTATTAGTGTAGCTAAACAAAACGTAATACCCTCTGTGCAAATAAATAAAGAAAAAAAGTTAAAGCAAGAACACAAGAAAAGTAAAAAAAATGACAAAAAAAAAAAATTATAGGCACCTCAAAAATAGAACTCTTTTGATAGCTACTAAAATATGCAAAAATACTTACAAACGCAAATAACAGCAGAGCTAATAAAAAAAATTTAATTGTAAACGTATAAA
>Ga0268266_10000879_pt1 | contig 38938 bp, 47 predicted proteins | sample KBSS13metaG_FD_190356 | JGI IMG/M metagenome (GOLD analysis project Ga0268266, IMG submission 190356) | Switchgrass rhizosphere microbial communities from Kellogg Biological Station, Michigan, USA - KBS S1-3 metaG (SPAdes) (version 2) | ecosystem: Host-associated > Plants > Roots > Rhizosphere...
CTCCAACGGGTGGGCGTGGCTGGGCGTGAAGGGCGGGAAGCTTGCGGTCATTTCGACGCACGACGCCGCCACCGGTCTGCTGGAGAGCGACAACCCGCTGCTGACGATCGACGTCTGGGAGCATGCCTACTACGTCGATCAGAAGAACAAGCGGCCTGCCTATGTAAAGGCCGTGCTCGACAACATCATCAACTGGCAGTTCGCTTCCGAGAATTTTTCGCGCGGAACGCCTTGGGTTTATCCGAGCTAAGCCCATCGATCGACTGACAGGAAGGGAGCTTCGATGCCCAGGCATCGAAGCTCTTTTTTTATTCCCGGTCACTCCGACCTGAGTGGAGGCGCGCTGTTCACTGAGGCCGCATCTCCGAATTGCTGGGATGGAGCACGATAGTTCGAAAGTGCCCTAGTGGGCTTGGCGCTTCGCTGCGGCAGTGCCGGCGATATCCACCGATCGCCGACGATCCCGCCGGGCCGGCACTGCCGCGCGGGCGGCCAGCGCTGGAGGCTCAGCCTCGACATCGAGAAGTCGTGCCAGTTCCGCGCGCGCTCTCGCCACGCGACTCTTCATCGTGCCGACGGCGCATTCGGCTATCTCGGCCGCTTCCTCGTATGTGAACCCACCAGCGCCGACCAGCATCACGGCCTCGCGCCGCTCCGGAGCGAGCTTCTGAAGTGCCGCATCCATGTCGCTGAGATGGAGCCCGCCTTCTTGATCCGCCTCCATCACGAGCATCCGCTCGGCCGCGCCTTCATCGAGGTCGGTTTGCCGCCGGCTACGCCTTAGTTCGCTAAGGTAGTGGTTGCGCAGGATCGCGAATGTCCAGGCACGCATGTTGGTGCCCGGTGTATACCGCTCCCGCGCCGTCCAAGCCTTGATCGCAGCCTCCTGCGCAAGATCGTCCGCATAATCGGGTCTGCCGGACAAACCGCGCGCGAACGCGCGCAGATGTGGAAGCGTGGTCAGCAATTCACGCCTGAACTCGTCATCGGCAGGGTTGCCGCTGCTACGCTCAGCTCTTTTCATCGCTGTCGTCCAGCTTCTTCAGCAGATCTTCGAAGCTGTTCGGCAAAGGCTCTTCGACCACGGAGTTGTACAGCTTTCTCAACCCGGCGGCCCATCCCGGCTCGCCATCCTTGCGGCGGGTCGCCGGCGGCAGTCCGGGGATCGGCCCGGGCTCCCCCTGTCCTTTAGGTTGAGACAACACGCACTCCCTTTCGTGAATTTATCTGCAATCGAGGCGGTCGAGTGGTCAAGCTTCTTCGCCGAAGCGGCGTACGAGGCTGGAACAATCGAAGGTTGCCATGGTTCCCCTGAGAGCAAAGACCTGCCAGAGGGTTGAGTGGCGGCAACACGGTCGTTGCGGTTGATGCGTCCGGTCATCGGTGCGGGAATAAATGGAACGATACCGGTGTGATTGACGGGGCACTCCTGGACCGTGTGGAAAAGCAAGCTTGGTTCCACCGCTATCCGCGGGGTTGGCCATTCCTGCTTTTTATTATCGCGAGCATAGGTACGGCGGTCAGCGTCATTGCCATTGAGCGCGCAGACGAGCAGAAGCGTCAAGTCGAGCTCGACCGTAACCTGACGGAGATCGCATCGGCCTTGCAGCGCCGCGTCACCGAGAACATCGCATTGTTGCGCGCGGGTTCGGCACTGTTCGCCATGCAGAATGAGGTCACGGCGCAGCAGTTCGGCGAGTTTGCGTCCGACATGAAGGCCAACGGCGCATTGTATGGCTCGCTCGGGCTCGGGTGGGCTCCGCTGATCCGCACGGGCGACACGCCGGCGTACGAACTTTCCAGGCGTGAAAACGGCCAGGACGCCGAATTCACGATCTGGCCGGACCCCTTCGCGGTCAGCACCAATGCTGGCGAGCAGCACGAGTTTTCGGCCCCCGTGGTCTATCTTGATCCGCAGACTCGATCAAACCGTCGCGTCATCGGTTTTGACATGTTCTCGGAGCCGACCCGTCGCAAGGCGCTTAATCTGGCCCTTAATACCGGCAGGCCGGTCGCATCGGGCAAGGTAAAGTTGATCCAAGACGAAGATCAGCCGTCGTCGCGGGGCTTCCTCATCTACATGCCGGTGATCAGTACCCGGTCGGGAAGTCGCGGAGTAAAAGGGTTCGTTTTCAGTCCTTTCAGAGCCGACGAGTTTCTCAACTCAGCCGCTGAGCTTTACCGCAACAACGAAATGGAAGTGGCCGTCTACGATCAGACGCCTGATCCGGATAATCTTCTTGCGGAGCGGCGCGAGCCTGGCCGCTCTGGCGCGTCGATGGAGCGGCGCATCGACGTTGGTAATCACTCATGGGTGATCCGGATCAGCGACAAGCAGGCCGGAACCCTCTCCGCCACCGCGCGAGTCACGTTGTTCTTCGGGGTGATAACGTCATTGATGGTCATGGCGATCGGCCGCCTGATCACTCGCCGGGCAGCCGAGGATCGTCGCGTCTTGGAATGGCTGACGCGGCAATCGGCCATTCGCAATTCCCTCACCCGTGAACTCAATCACCGCGTCAAGAACACGCTGGCCAATGTCCTCTCGATCGCTGCGCTGACGCGGCGCCGTTCGAGCACGATCGATGAGTTCACCGACAGCCTCACCGCTCGCATCCGCGCCTTGTCTGCGACGCACGACCTCTTGTCGCAGTCCGATTGGAGCAATGCGCCATTGGGCGAAGTCGTCCGCTCGGAGTTGGCGCCTTACATGGACGGTAGCGCAAACCACGTCGTCATGAGCGGGCCCGAGATCAAGCTGGCGCCGAACGATGCGATGTCGCTCGGCCTCGCAATCCATGAGCTTGCCACGAACGCGGCCAAATATGGCGCGCTCAGCACACCGGATGGGCGTGTCCACATCCACTGGGCGGTCATCGAGCCGGAGCAGGCGGAAGTGCATTGGCGAGAGGAGGGCGGGCCGCCCGTGACTCCGCCCAACAAGCGCGGTTTTGGTCGCGATCTCATCGAGAAGATTGTGGCCAGTGAGCTTCGCTCCGAAGTAGAGCTGCGCTTCTTGCCGGGAGGGGTGGAGTGTCGGCTGCGAGTTCCTATCCGGGTTACCCGCGAGTTCCTGCTACGCAGCGAGCGCAGCTAGACAATCCCCGCCTTAATTGGAAGCACTCTGTTCGTGGCCACCAAATTTGCGAGCAGCCGGCCAAGACCGGTCACGGCCAAATTCTCTAGCGTTGGGAAGGAAATCCGGCTCGAGCAGTCGCTCTGCTCGCACGCCCGAGCGGGATCCCGTTAGTTGAACGGTCGGCTGGAGCCGAAGAACAACGCCTGGCTGATTGCGGCGCGCACGGTTCCTTCCTGGAAGGGCTTGGTCACGAGATAGGTCGGCTCGGGCCGCTCCCCGGTCAGTAGCCGTTCGGGGTAGGCGGTGATGAAGATGACCGGCACATCGCCGAACTTCAGGAGGTCTTCGACGGCGTCGATGCCCGAGCTTCCGTCCGCAAGCTGGATGTCGGCAAGCACGAGGCCGGCCGGATTGCGCTTGAAAATCTCCAGCGCCTGGGTCCGCGTGGCGGCGGTTCCGACCACATTGTGCCCGAGCTCGGAAACGAGGCCCTCAAGCTGCATCGAGATGAGCGGCTCATCTTCGATGATGAGCACGTCGGTCGTGCTCTCGCTCTCGATTTCCTCTATCGCTTGCTGGACCAAGGCATCGATATCGCCGACTTCCAGGTCGAGGATCGAGGCAGTATCCTCGCGCGAGAATTCCTCGACCGTAGTGAGCAGAAGCGCTTGGCGATGCGCTGGCGCGATCTGAGCAAGTCGCGACTGCGCTGCTTGCTCGTGCAAGTCACCCTGCAGCGCAGGCGCCGGTTCGTCGACGTGAGAGGTCGTCCAAATGCGGGTGAAGGCGCCGTACAGTGCAGCCCGGCTCCGGGCGATGTCTGAGCGCAATTCCTGGTCGGCCAAAGCGGCTTCAAGAGTGGCGCGCACATAGGCATCACCTGAATTTTGTGATCCGGTCAGCGCCCGCGCATAGCGGCGCAGGTAGGGTAGCTGGACGCTGATCTGGTCAGAAACGGACATGCTCAATCCTTGAGTGTGAATGCCTCACGAGGCGATGGCGCGGAACACGTCATGCACGGACAGCTCGGCAACCGGGGCTACAGGTATCACGGTTGAAAGCGCTGGCAAGCCATTGTTACTCTGTCCGAAGGGGCTGGAGGGCGCGTGGTGCGGTGGCCATATGGACCTTCGCTCGTGAGGGACAACGTTCGACAAAATAATTTGTTCGATGGCGTCGATGCCGGGAACTCTTTTTTCGCTGCGATGTTTAGCTGGTATCACCACTGGCCCTCCCACCCCCCCCCGCAACCGGTGGTGACCCGATCCCGAGGCCCCTGTCCCCCCGACAGGGGCCTCAAATCGTTTGCGGCGCATTCTGTTCCTTCTTGGCGTTTGTCCGCCCGCGAAGCGGGAAGGGCGGACTTGCCTTTCGAGCTCACGCTTCGCGTGTTGTTTTCAGAGGAACCAAACCTTTCGCCTACGGGTTGTGATCGTTGCATACTGCTGAAAACACGCGCGAAAATTGCATGTTCGCTCGCGCCTCCGCCATCTGTCCGACATATCGGGAACCAACTTGTTCCGAGTTGCGTTCAACAGTCGACAGATCACCATGGAGGGAAGCACATGATTTCAGCGAGCGACAACGTGGCGGAAGCTACGCAGCTCAGCGACCGCGATTTCAAGCGGGCTCTGAATGATGTTGCGCCCCATCTGCGCGCGTTTGCTCGAGGGCTGAGCGGTTGCCGTGATCGCGCCGATGACTTGGCGCAAGAAGCGATGCTGCGGGCGTGGGCTGCTCGCGAGCGCTACACGGCGGGTACGAACTTCAAGGCCTGGACGTTCACAATCTTGCGCAACCACTTTTACAGCGAAGCGCGGCGTGCGCGTTTCCATGGTGAGTACGACGAGCTTGCCGCCGAGCGCATCCTTCGTGCTCCCGCGAGCCAGGAGAGCGCCATCGAACTCGCTGATGTGCTGCGCGCTCTCACCGCAATTCCGGAGACCTACCGGGAAGCGCTGATCCTCGTGGCCGCAGGTAACCTTTCCTACGAAGAGATCGCCGAGATTTGCGGCATTGCCCTTGGCACGGTGAAGAGCCGGATCTGTCGCGCTCGCTCGATGCTCAGCAAGGTAATCGAGTCCGGGCAGCTCCCTGATTTCCGGCACAACTTCGTGCTCACGGGAGAGGCGATCGATGCTTTCTTCGGAGAGCTGGCGAAGATCGCGAATGTCGAAGTAGACCGTTCCCTCGCCGCCTAATCCGCTGGATTTTCTGAAGGAATGTGCGTGTGAGCGGGGCTAAGGTCTTGATCGTTGAGGATGAATTCCTCGTTGCCTTGCAGCTGGAAGACATTCTCCTCGATTGTGGCTACGAGGTTCTGGGCACGGTGCCAGACTTCGGCTCGCTCGCGCAGATCGTCGGAGCGCCACAGGTGGCCTTGGTCGACGTGAATCTGCGCGATGGCTTGACGGGGCCTGATGTGGCGCGCGCACTGTCGCGCAGTCATGGCTCGCGCGTCATCTACGTCACGGCCAACCCGAACCAGATCGATGTTCCCGCGGATAGCGCCGTGGGGATCATCGAAAAGCCTTTTTCCCATGAGACGATCGAAGCGGCCGTGGCCTATGCTTTGGCCGACGATCTCAGCGTTCCGCGGCCTGCGGAGCTGCTCGAACTTCCGGGCTATTCGCTGCGCCGCTCAGCCTGATCTTGCCAAGTCTTCGATCGAAGCATGCTCAGCCTCTGGGACGGTTGATCCGGCGACAACGCCCGTGAACCAGACCGTTCTCACCGCACTTCAGTATTACGGAGCAGGAGCGGCAGCGCTGGCAGCGCTGATGGTTTCGCTCGATCTTGGGCGAAAGTGGACCGGAGCCGGCTTCGTGATCTTCGTCACAAGCTCGCTGGCGCTAATCGGCTGGGGGTTCCTGGCGGAGAATTCGGAAGGGATCGGCGTTCAGAACGTGATCCTGCTCGTCATCAATTGCGTCGGCGTTTACCGTTATCTTATATCGAAGCACCGAGGGGAAACCTCGAATTGACTGAGATGGTTTGTGTTTTACATCAGAAGCACTCTCTGCATGCCGCAGTGAGATCTCGCAGAGTCAGCGATGTGCGCCGCTTGGCTTAAAAGGGGACATCAGCGTAGGCGCTAATGTTCCGTCCACTTCGGCCTGCGTCGCATCGAGATAGGATTGGAGTGGCCAGCGTCCTTTTCTGAGATGCCGGTGTTTCCCGATCAAGCTTTCGACGAGAATGAACTCTTGGACTGTCCAGCCGATCGGTTCGATTGTCATTTCTGATACGTCGCTGAAGTCGTAGGACAGGGTGACGTGCGGGCTCAAGGCCCGTTGGACCGAGCGCCGGAGACCTGCCTTGATGAGGGCATCACAGAGCGTCTTTTGAAAGTGGGTTAGGGCGGCCGATCCGCTCGAGGGTCTGAGCAGAAGTGGCCCCTTTGTTCCGCCGATGCGATCGAAGACGACCTCGAATGGTTTCACTTGGACTGTCGCTGCGGCGGCTCGAGCCGTGGGCAGCAAGTCCGGCGGAATCTGATCGATGAAGTCTCCCAAGTGATGGAGCGTGAGGTGGAAGCGATCGGGATTTACAGGCTTACCCAGCATGATCCGGTCACGGCGCAATTGGACTATCAGCTTTGTCAGACTTTCGGTGGCGTCGGCATCCGGCCAGAGGCCAAAGAACAAGCGATGGCGCGAGCGGTCGTCGAAGGCTTCGCCTAATGTGAGCTGCCGCGGAGGCTGTTTCCTATCGGTCACGGCCTTCTTCCACGGCATCGAATCGTCGAACCAATCCATCGGATGGTCCCGTGGATCATGTTGACGAGGCTGGTATCGGCAGGGATGTTCTCCTTGCTCCGGTCAACGCGTCGGTATCGGCAAGTGCGGTGTGCAGGCGGGCGATAATCGCGGTCATGTCGTCAGCTTACGTATGCGGGGTCGGCTGTCCAGTTCCACGACATGAGTTCGTCGTCGCGCTAGGCTAGCCAAGCCCTGGCGATTTTCTCGATGACGTCGGCGACGTAGGCTCGGGTTTGGCGCCGCCACTTAGCCTAGTGGATCGCTAACGGAACTGATCGCGCTGGCGGACAGCCAGTTCCATGTGCTCGCCGCCTCGCTCCTCAAAGGAGCGTCAATCGGCCTGTCAGAGCGGCGGCGCCCCGCTCACAGCAATTGCGAGCGGAGCGCAGCGGGCGAACCGAATACGGCGTGAATTTCCTAGACAGCTCCGACGGCGTGTTCACCCGCTTCCTGCGGCTTGATCGCTTGGCCGGTCAGCATCTTCACTTTGCCCTTGAGCGACATGTCCGAAATCCAGACTTCGGAGTCTTCGATATCGAAGCGAAGCATGAGGACGTTCGGATCGTTCTTGCCGTTCGGAAACCAGGCTTCGACGACCGTATTCCATTGCTTGTCGCGAATAGACGTGTCCGTCTCTTCCACCAGAGTACCGGAAAGACAGGCAAACACGTCGTGGCCCTTGGTGGCGACTTGACCCATAGCTTTGCCGCCCGATGCGATGCGGTTGTCACGCGCCAGGAAGAACCAGATCGCATGGTGTGCGTCACGATCCAACTGCGCCGTCATCGGCTCGGCGTGTTCACTGGAATTTTCCAAGCGCATCATGATGAAGGGGCTGTGCTGGAAGGCCTTCCAGAAGGTGTCGCGAGCTTCATTGTCCATGGTCAGTCTCCTAGGCAGGCAATTTCTTTAGCCGATGCCAGCCCAACGCGAGGCTCCGCTCCACGTTCCCTGTCCAAAGGGGCACGAGGTGGTCGGCGTCAGTCGGATTGAGAGTGCTTCAGCGCGAGTTTCAGATCCTCCACTAACTCTTTGAATGCCGCTTCAGAATTCTCCGGTTCTGGGATGCGCAGGATATAGGAGGGGTGCCAAGTCACCACGCCCTTGCCATGGGCCAGCGACAGCGGGGTGCCGCGCATCTTGCCTACAGCGCTCGATTTGCCAGTGATGCCTCGGATCGCGGTCGCTCCCAACATCACCGTCGCGCGGGGACGGACCAGGCCGATCTCCTGATCGAGCCACCAGCGGCAGGCATCGATCTCCGGTGCGTCAGGCTTCTGGTGCAGGCGCCGCTTGCCGCGCATGACGTACTTGAAGTGCTTGACTGCATTCGTCAGGTAGACTTCGCTTCGGTCCACGCCCGCTTCCGCCATCGCTCGGTTGAGCACTTGCCCGGCGGGACCGACAAAGGGGTGCAGCGCCTTGTCTTCCTCATCACCCGGCTGCTCTCCGACGATCATCAGCCGAGCTTGCCCCGGACCCTCGCCGAACACGCAGCCGGTCGTCCCCTTCCACAAGGGGCAGCGGCGGCAGCCTTGCGCTTCTTGCGCCAATGCCTCCAACGTCGTCGCGCGTTCTGAGGGAGCGACCTGTTGCGCGACCATCCTTGCCTCCCGACTTTGCGCCCCGGCGATCAATGGCGCGATCAACTCCGCTTCCGGAAGGTTCTTCCAGTACTTGCGCGGCATCTCCTTGGTCATCGCCCCGACCTTGAGCCGCGCCGGATTGAAAATGGAGGCGTAATAGGCCTTCCACATATTCTCCAGTTCGTCCTCGCGAGGCGCCATCGACCGGTCCGCGCCGGGCCCTTCGCTCAGCGTCTCCCCGTCCCAGAACACGGCCAGCTCCGGTGTCAGGATGGACCACTCCATGCTTGCGAAGCGTCGGACAAAAAAGCCGGACGCCGCACGGACGATGTGATGCTCAGGTTCAAACCAAGCGACAAACCGGCTGCCGCGAACCGGATCTGCGACCTCGCGGAAGCGCACGAAAGCGTGCATCTTGTGGATGTCGCGCCGTACCGCTTTAGCCATCAACTCGACTCTGCGTATCAACGGATCGGCGTGGTCCGACAACAGACCGGGATGCTCGGTGACTTGCCACAGCAAACGGTACAGAAGGGAAAAGCGTTCGGGCTCGGAGTGGAGCAGGGCGCTGCGCGCGAGTTCCGGAAAGGCCCGCGGAACACGCAACTCGAACTGAGGCTCGGGCGGTAAGTCTCCTGCGCCGTGAGCAAAAAGATCTTCGGCATCTTCGCCCGATCGCCAGACGATCCGCTCGGGTGGAACGCGGGCAGCAAGGAAGCGCCGCGCGGCGTCACGCCAGCCTTCCCAATCGTCCTCGTCCGCAAGGCGGACAGCGTGCGCCGGGAGAGCGCACGCTTCCTGGCCGATCGGATCAGTCGCGCTCGTCACCTGGCTTATCTTCCGCTGCAAGCTGCAGCTCCTTAGGCTTCCGGTCCTCGAATACCTTGGCGATGCGCGCCTCTTCTTCGCCGCTCAGAGTATCGGCCGCTTCCGGGAACATCTCTTCCTCCTCCTCATCGATATGATGGAGGTAGCGGTGCCGCATTTTCTCAAACGTATCGGTCCACTCGTCCGATGCGGGATCGGCTTCCATCAACTCACCCAGGAAATCGTCAACTTCCTTGTGCTCTGAAACCGAGTGCCGAGCATCGTCGCGCAGTTCGGGGTTGGCGAGCATCGTGGCGTAAAGGGATTCTTCTTCAGCCGCCGCGTGGGCCTGGAGCTCTTTGCGTAATTCCTCGAAGAGACCGGCGCGCTGATCGTCGCTAGCCGAGCCCAGCTTCTCTAGCATCGCGCGATGGCGATCGTGGTCTGACTTCAAGTCCTGAAAGATGCGTGCGTCTGCCATGGTTTTCATCTCCTTGGCGGGAGAACGGCTCAATGTCCGCAGAGTTGCTGGATTGCCCTCTCAGGCGGCGAAGAGCTCGAGCTGCTCAGCACGCGGGGCAAGCGCGCGACGAAGGTCCGCGCTGTCGGTCAACAAAGTGGGACGCCAATCCGCAGCGACGATAAAGGGCCTAACCTTCGCAATTGATTGGGTAAGCCGCGCAATGTCGTCCAGACGCAAGCGCCGATATCGGCGCGCCGACAGGATCGTTTTTACAGCCTTCACGCCCAGGCCGGGGACACGAAGCAATCGCTCCCTTTCCGCCTGGTTCACATCGACCGGGAAAGCATTGCGAAATTTTATCGCCCACGCGAGCTTGGGATCGATGTCCAGTGGCAGCATGCCGTTATCGGACGCATCGCGAATATCGTGCGGATCGTAGCCATAAAAGCGTAGCAACCAGTCCGACTGATAAAGTCGGTGCTCGCGCATCAAGGGAGGGCGCTTCAGCGGTAGCACCGCGCTCGCATCGGGGATGGGAGAAAACGCCGAGTAATACACGCGGCGCATGCCGAACCCCTGGTACAGGCTGGCAGCGCGATCGATAATCTGCGTATCGGTAGCAGCGTCGGCACCGACGATCATCTGGGTGGACTGTCCCGCAGGCGCAAAGCGGGGCGCGGACTTGAACCGCTTGGCGGCATCCTTCGCCTCGACAATCGCCGACTTCATTTCTCCCATGGCGCCCGTAATCCGCGCTTCCGACTTGTCGGGGGCAAGGCGAGACAAGGCGCTGGTTGTAGGCAGTTCGATGTTGATCGAAACTCGGTCTGCCCAAAGACCTGCCTGAGAGACGATTTCGGGATCGGCGTCGGGGATGGTCTTCAGGTGAATGTAGCCATTAAATCCGTGCTCTTCCCGCAAAGTCCGCGCAACTTCGACAAGCTGCTCCATCGTGTGATCGGGGCTGCGGATAATACCCGATGAAAGGAACAGTCCCTCGATATAGTTGCGCCGATAAAAGCCGAGGGTGAGATCGACCACTTCCTTTACCGTGAAGGCCGCGCGGCGAACGGAGGAGCTCTTCCGGTTGATGCAATAGTGGCAGTCAAACTGGCAGTAGTTCGTCAACAGGATTTTCAGAAGCGAGATGCACCGGCCGTCAGGCGCGTAAGCGTGGCAGATGCCCATACCCTCCGTAGAGCCAATCCCGCCCTTGCGGCTGTCGCGCTTCGCCGTGCCGGAAGAGGCGCAGGATGCGTCGTACTTGGCCGCATCCGCGAGCACTTCGAGCTTTTCCTTGAGAGACATTCGAGCCATATGTTCAAGGTATGTTCTCGTGAGGTCACATGCGAGTGCCCCTTTGGGCAGGGGGCAGGTAACCTGGTGACAACTCGGTCCATACTCGCGCGTTGTGCGACAAGGCTTTGGTGTCAAAAGAGAAAAGAAATGGCCAGACTGCGCTTCGTCCATGACCATGAGCCGGGGATTACCCGGCGCAAGGTACGCGGTGGCAAGTGGGCCTTCTTCTCGGCAGACGGAACGCGGATAGTCGATCGCGAAGAAATCGATCGGCTCAACAAGATTGCGCTTCCGCCCGCCTACGAGAACTGCTGGTACTGTCCTCATTCGGACGGACACCTGCTGGCGATCGGCTACGATGCCCGCGGGCGAAAGCAGTACCGCTACCATCCCGACTGGCGGGCAGAGCGTGAGAGCATGAAGTTTGGCCTTTGCTCCCAGTTCGGAAGGGCCTTGCCCGATTTGCGTAAGCGGGTGACCGAAGACCTCGAAGGCCGCAGGCTCTCGCGCGAGCGAGCGATCGCCTCGGTAGTGGCGTTGTTGGACACCGGCGCCATTCGCGTCGGAAACGAGCAATATGCCAAGGAGAACAAGAGTTTCGGCGCCACCACCTTGCGAAATCGGCATGCGAAAATCCAGGGTGACACGCTGAGGCTGCGGTTTCGCGGCAAGTCTGGCAAGATGCACGAGATCGACTGTGACGATCGCGCGCTGGTACGCTGCGTGCGCAAGATGCAGGATCTTCCGGGCCAGCACCTCTTCCAGTATCTCGATGAAGAGGGCACGGCGACCCCTGTGCAGAGTCACGACGTAAACGAGTATCTTCACGAAACGATGGGCGAGGAGTTCACCGCCAAGCATTTCCGGACCTGGACGGCGAGTGCCTTGGCGTTTGGGCGTCTGCTCGAGGAGCCGGCCATCTCGTTGAAGGCGCTGACCACGGAAGTGTCCGAAAAACTCGGCAACACGCCTACGATCGCGCGCAAATCCTACATCCATCCGGTGGTGATCGCGGCGCTGCAGCGGGGGGAGGGCGCTCCGGCGCTGCCTGAGAAGCTGCCTCGCGCCACGCAGTGGCTCAGTCGCGAGGAGCGCGGCTTGATCGGCTTCCTGGAGAGCGCATGAGAACGCTTATGCTAACTCTCGCTCCACACGGTAAGGGCCGAGTGCCGCGATGAGGCCGACGACGAGGATCAGTGCCGCAGCGGAGACGAGGAGGATCATGTCGTAGTTTCCGGTCACGTCACGTGCAAAGCCGAACAGCAGCGGCCCGCAGGCGGCGCCGAGGCTGAACAGTCCCAGGATCACGCCGTACGTGGCGCCATAGTTCGAGAAATGGACGTAGCGGCTAGTAAAGTAAGCCAGCATGTCCACCTCGGCACCTGCCGCAAACCCGAGAAGCAGGGCGGCCGGCACGACCGGCCCACCGAACCGCAACAGTAGAGCGCTTGCGATCGGCGACATCAGGAATAGACATGCGACGTAAGGCGCGTGGAAGCGGTCGAACAAGTAGCCGACGATCACCCGCGCACCGAGCACCGCGATGCCGACGCTCGCGGCGACCTTCGTCGCGTGAACGGGCTGCGTTCCCGCATCGATGAGCATCGGGACGAGGTGAATGATGAGACCTGCCACGAGCCCGCCAAGCAGCAACGCCACGGCTACGAGGATGAGTGTTGAGCGATTGGCTTCGAAGCGGCCGCGATCCGCGCTCCCACGGACTGCTTCGTCTCTCGGGTTCGAGCGAGCGGTAAGCAGGCTAGCAGGCAAGCCGAGGCCGAAGATGATGGCGGCCATGGTGAATACGCCGGCTCGCCAGCCATGCGCCGCAATGACGGGACCCAGCATGGCCGGCGCGATGATCGCGGCGAGGCCGGTACCAACCAGCATGAGCCCGAGTGCCAAGCCGCGCCCATCCTCGAAACGGCTCGACACCACCCGCGCCCAGATCGCCGGGGTGGTGCCGCATCCGGCAAGCGAAGCCAGCAGCCAGAGCGCGTACCATGCGGCCACCGAGGGACCCGTTTGCGCGAGCAGCAGCATCGCAAGCGGCGTCGCGGTATAGCTGGCAATGGCGATCGGCCGCACGCCGACCCGGTCCGCAAGCCTTCCGACAAGCGGCGCCGACAGGAAGATGCCGAGTTGCTCTGCGGTCGCGGCGCCTGAAACTTCCGCTCGACTCCAGCCGAACTCGCTTTGCAGCGGCTGCACGAAAAGGCCCAGGGAGTAGAACCCGATGCCGGTCAATCCCACGCCGACGGCGAGCGCCGAGCCGAGTACCGTAGTCCATCCTTGTCGGAATTCGCGCCGAGCCGCGCCGAGATGTGTCGCTGTCATCGCGTACCAGCGTCTACATCAGGACGAAGAAGGCAAGGGTGCGGAGCTATGGTCCCCGCGGCGCGGTCAGTGACGCTTGAGGCGACTGATGGCGGTGCGGATGTCGCGCTCGGAGTAGGGCTTGGTGATCACCGGAACTCCTTCGAAGCGGGCGGTGGTGAACGAGCGTTCGCCGTAGCCGCTGGCGAAGATGAAGGGGATGCCGCGTGCTTGCAACAGCGTCGCGGCCTCCTCGCTGGTCTCCTTGCCCAGGTTCACGTCCAGCATCGCGAAACTGATGTCGCCCAACTCGATGGTCTCGCGCGCAGCCTGCACCGATCCGACGATCTGACAGTCCTCGAAGCCAAGATCGCGCAGAATGTCCTCGGCTTCCATGGCAATGATCACATTGTCCTCGACGATGAGCGCACCTGACGAGAACAACTCGGGCGAGCTGTCGCGTGTATCGGTAAGGACTGCATTGCTCTCGTGGGGAGAGGGCATGGGCGTGTCGTACGCGGCGATGTGTTCGCTCGGGATGATGAAGGTCGCCCTAAGCCCCTTCTCCGGGTAGTCGACCGCCGCGGAGCCGCCGAGTTCGTGCGGGATCATGCGTTCGATGATCGTCGAGCCGAAGCCGCGGCGCGTCGGCTCTTGTACCTTCGGCCCCTCCCGTTCGAGCCATCCGATCTCAAGAGAGGCGTCGTCGCCGTGGCTGATGTTGATCGCTACACGACCGCGAGAGTCGGAGAGCGCACCGTACTTGCACGAGTTCGTCATCATCTCGTGCACCACCAGTGCCAGCGTCGTGAACGCGGCGGGCGCGATCATCGCGTCCGGCCCCTCGATCGTGACGCGATCGGCGCTGTCGCTCGCGTAGGCCTCCGTCTCGGTGCGGATGAGATTGTAGAGCGAAGAAGGCGACCAGTCCGTCTGTGTGACCTGGTCGTGCGCCCGGGCCAGGGCATGGATGCGGCTGCCGATGATCTCGGCGAACTGGTCGATCGTCTCCGCACCCTCCTTGGACTGGCTGACGAGGCCGCGGATGAGATTCAGGATGTTCCGGACGCGGTGATTGAGCTCCGCGATCAGCATGTCCTGCTGCTTGTTCGCCTGCTCGCGCTCAGCGTTCGCCGCATCCGCCAGACGCAGGACAACCTCGAGCAAGGTTATGCGCAACGACTCCGCCGCCGCGATCTCGTCGTTGGTCCAGGGCTTGGAGTAGCCGCGCCGCTCCTCCTTCCACAACTCGAAGCTCTTGCGCGGGGTGAGGCGGGGGCCGTTCGGACCCAGCTCGATGTTCTTCTCAGGGTTCCCGGCCCAATAGACCTCTCGCAAGTGCTCACGCCGGAACAGCACGATGTAGTCGCGCGGCGCGCGCGAGACGGGCAGCGCCAGGACACCCGCGGCGATCTCGGCGAACTTCGCCGCTGGTTCGTAGACCAGCGACAGGTTCTCGGTCGACCAGATCGTGCTCGCGCCGGCGGTGTTGAGGAAGCGCGCCAGTTCCGCGAACTGCGTCTGATCGGGTGTCAGTCCCCGCGACATGAAGCGGCCGTCGACCCATCCGACCACACCGTCGAACGGGATGACCTTGCTGATCGAGTCGGCGAAGTCCTCGAAAGCGCCGAGAAGCGTGTCACCGCCCGCCACCCTCGCCATGATCTCGTCGTGAAGGCGCATAGACTCGCCGCGCTTCTCGAAGGCGTAGTCGGTTTCCTTCTGGTCGAGCAGATAGGAGAAGAACTCACCGAATAGCTCCGCCGCCGTGCGCACCGTGTAGGAAAGCCGGAGGGGTGAGTAGTGATGGCATGCCATCAAGCCCCACAGGCGACCGCGCCGCATGATCGAGACGGACATCGACGCTTTCACGCCCATGTTGCGCAGGTACTCGATGTGGATGGGCGAGACCGCACGCACGCCGCTCATCGAAAGGTCCAGCGGTTCGCCGTTGGGGCTTGTCGATGGTATGATCGGTACCGTCGGATCATCGACATCGCTGATGATGCGCAGGATGTTGCGCGCATAGAGCCGTCGTGCCTGCGCCGGGATATCGGAAGCGGGGAAGTGCAGGCCGTGAAAACTGTCGACCGCGCCGTTCAGGCTCTCGGCGATGACTTCGCCAGCGCCCGACGGTTCGAAGCGATAGATCATCACCCGATCGAACCCTGTCAGCGCGCGCAAGTGTCGTGCGGCGCTGGCACACAGCTTCTGCGTCGACGTGGCGTTACGCATGCGGTCGATCATGGGGCGCACGTAGCTTACGTAATCACGACGACGACCCGACTCGCTCGGCTCGATCTCGAGGATGAACGAGCGACCGGATTGATGCACGGCAATGTCGTACACTTGCCCGCTCGCACGAAGGTCGATCGCGAACAGTCTTTCTACCGCGTCGGGCGTGCCGAGGATCTGTATGCGGGTCCGGATGTCATGCAGCGCGCTGGGTGAGATGAAATCCTTTGCCGGTCGTCCGATCAGATCGCGGGCCGGCAGGTCGAACAGTTCGCCACAGTTCGCCGAGACATGATTCACAATCCAGTCGCTGGAGAAGGACATCAGCCAGCCGAAGCTTTGGATGCGCCCGATGATATGGATCGGCTCGAGATCGCAAGTCGAGAGATCAACCGGGTGAGACGAGTCCGCCATCAATTCGGCGCCGGGGCTACGGTGCTGGCGTGAAATGCCTCACGGAAAATCTCGAATGCCGCGACGGCGGCATCGCCTTCCAAGCTGGCGCGGTGTTCATCGACTTCGCAAGCCTTGAGCCAGGCCGATACTTCCTTCCAGATGGCAAGACCCTGCTCATCTTCCATGTACCGAGAGAGCAGCCCATGCTCGCGGCCCCAATATCCGTTCCTGCGGATCACGGCCAAGCCAAGCCGCGATCCGGAGACAACATAAGCCACGGCCGGATCGCTGAGGTTGTCCGGAACCGAGACGGATGGAAGTTGGCCAATCTGCTCGCCAAGATCCGCCAGATCGAGCGCGAGCATGTCCAGATAGTTGGGGCAGGGCTGCTTCAATTCCGTCGTCACGAACCGGCTGAACGCCGGGTACAGCGAGGCCATACCGATGGCATGTCCTCGCAAGAACCTCGCATAATCCAGGCGCGACTGAAGGTCGAGCGCACCGAAAGCCGCATCGAGCGAGTTATGCGATGCGTGCGTTGCCTCACGCAAAGAGGTAAGCAGGAACTTCATGTTAAGTGAGTTTATCTCCGACCCGACCCTAGGATGGGCCCTGGGCATTGTCCATTGCCTTTGATCGGCGACCATTGCCTGTGAAAAGCGCACACTGAGGCATACTCAACGGTTCAATATAGCATCTCTTCACAAGGGGTTCTGTTCCATAGTGCACATTGCACGGAACTTCCGCGCGCAGCCGCCGTTTTTCGTCGCGATCAACGCCTAGAGCCGAGGGACGCATGGACGAAGGGAGTGAACTGCTCAAGGCGCTGCAACCGCAGGATCGTGAGCTTCTGCTCCCCAAGCTATCGGAAGTGCGCCTGGAAACGGGTCGGCTGTTGTTCGATCCCGGTGATGTGGTGGACTACTGCTACTTTCCGATCGGTAGTGCCGTCGCGTCGTATTTCGTGCTTCTCGACACCGGAGTCATTGTCGAAACCCTGATGGTCGGTCGCGAGGGTGCGCTGGGTGGCATTGTCAGCAATGGCTCCCTGCCGGCCTATGCGCGCTCGGTCGTGATGCACGGCGGCTCCTTCTACCGCATCGCTGTCAGTGAACTGGACCGGATCAAGCATGCCTCGCCCACCGTCAGGGCGTTGTTCTCCCGCTACGCCGATTGCCTTCTCGCCCAGGTGTTTCAGTCCATCGCCTGCAATGCGATCCATACGATCGACCAGCGCGCCGCAAAATGGCTGATCGCCGCCACCGAACGGATCGGACGTAATGACATCACGATGACCCAGGAGCAGCTTGCTTCGATGATGGGCATCGGTCGCAGCTATGCGAGCCGTGTCGTGCAGAAGTTCAAGGCCGATGGACTGGTGAGGACGCGGCGGGGCGGTATCGAGGTGACCGCGCCGGGTGAACTCAAAGAGCGCGCCTGCGAGTGCAATGAGCTCGTCAAGCGCCACTTCGGCAGGGTCTTGGCGGGCGTCTATCCCACCATCTGATCGGGCGCTGACGACCTGTTCTTGTCGGATCAGCCTTGAGATGAAGCGAAAGGGCCGCTCCCGTTGGAGAGCGGCCTTTCTGTCATATCAGCGTATCAGTAGAACGTCGCCGTCAACTCCAAGCTCGCATGTCTCAATGGAGCGCTGTCACCAGGTGCGGTCCCTGCAGCGTTGCCGCCGCGATGCTTTCTAGCCGACAGTTCTGCCGCGATGCAGTCGCCGCATTGGCCAGCGCACGAGCGAGTGCCCCCACCAGCGCGAGCGCTGGTACATTCCCCGATGCCGACTTCTCCTGCACCGTGGCGGGGAGAGTCACGGTGGCGATGATCATTTCCTCGCCACTGCGCGAGATCATGTAGCTTGCACCTTCCGCAAACATTGCGAGCACAGCTGCATCTGCTGCGCCGCAGGCTAACATGGCCTCCAGTCGCATCGGATCGACAGGACGCAGACCCTCCACGAGTGCTTGTTCCGGTGCCTTCAGGATCAGTTCGTTTAAATCGCGTACACGCCTTGCGGCGCTGGTGGGTGCGTTCAGCGGGCTGTTCATGCCTAAGTCGCGTAGGTTCCGAAGCCACTCATCACGTGCCAGCTTCGCTTTGTTCGGGTTGGCCATCATAAAAACTCCTCGTCGTTCCCCCGGTCACGAGAAAAAATGGACGAGCTGCGCTTATAAAGCTGTAAGTTCTGTCTCCGTAACATCCCGAGGTTGACCAGACGGTGAATTTCGGCCGCAGCACAAGTATCAGACTAAAAGGGATTTTATCTGACGCGAGATGCAGTCGTCAGTGGCAACTTCATCCAGTTTGGTATCGGTCCGGATTATTCCCGGTCAGGCGTTAACGAAAAAGCCCCGGCGGTAAGGCCGGGGCTTTTCATTTTGCCATAGGTCCGTCGTTAGTCGACGATCGCCACCATGTGCGGCAGCTTCGCGATTGCGCCACGCACTTCGGCGGTATCCTCGATCTCGACGACGCGATGCATCTTGCCGAGACCCAGGCCGACGAGGATCTTCTTCTGGCTTTCGGGCCGACGGATCGGTGAACCGATCTGCTTGATCTTGATCTTGGCCATGTCGCTTACTCCACGATGGCTTCGGCAGAAGCTTCCGCTTCGACCTCGGAAGCGCCACCGCGGCCGAGCAGGTCGGCGACCTTCTTGCCGCGACGCTGTGCCACCGACTTCGGCGAAGTCTGTGTGGTCAGCGCGTCGAAGGTGGCGCGGATCATGTTGTAGGGGTTCGAGGTGCCGACCGACTTGGTCACCACGTCGTGAACACCCAGGCTTTCGAAGACGGCGCGCATCGGACCGCCGGCGATGATGCCGGTACCCGCAGGCGCGGTGCGCACGTTCACGCGGCCGGCACCGAAGTGACCCTTGCCGTCGTGATGGAGCGTGCGGCCTTCCTTGAGCGGAACGCGGATCATCTTCTTCTTGGCCGAAGCAGTCGCCTTGGTGATCGCCTCGGGGACCTCGCGGGCCTTCGAGTGACCGAAGCCGACACGGCCCTTGCCGTCGCCCACGACGACCAGAGCCGCGAAACCGAAGCGCTTGCCGCCCTTAACCGTCTTGCTGACGCGGTTGATGTGGACGAGCTTCTCGATCAGCTCTTCGCCACCTTCGTCGTCACCGCCACGACCACGGCGGTCGTCGCGACGGCCACCACGATCGCCGCCACGACCACCACGATCGTTGCCGCCACGGCCACGGCCGCCACGGCCGCCACGGCCGCCTTGACCGCCACCGAAGCCCTCACGGACCTCGGGAGCCGCTTCTACGCCCTGCGGCGCGCCAGCCGCGATCGGCTGCTCGTTGTTGTTTTCGTCTGCCATGATCAGAACTCCAGCCCGCCTTCACGGGCGGCTTCGGCCAGCGCCTTGACGCGGCCGTGGAACAGGAAACCGCCGCGGTCGAAGACGACAGCCGTGATGCCGGCCTGCTTGGCCGCTTCGGCCAGCTGCTGGCCGACGCGGGTCGCGGCATCCATATCGGTGCCCTTGCCGCCAAGCGTGTTGGCTGCAGCGATGGTCCGGCCCTGCAGATCGTCGATGATCTGCGCGTAGATGTGCTTGCCGGTGCGGTGCACCGAAAGGCGAGGGCGGTTGCCCGAACGCGCACGCAGCGCGGTGCGGACGCGGCGACGGCGCCGCTCGAAGAGGGACAGCTTGGCCATTACTTCTTCTTCCCTTCCTTGCGGAAGATGAACTCGCCGCGGTACTTGATACCTTTGCCTTTATAGGGCTCGGGCTTGCGCCAGCGACGGATCTCGGCCGCGATCTGGCCGACCTTCTGCTTGTCGGTGCCCGAGATTTCGACCGTCGTGTTGTCCGGGGTCTTGATCTCGATGCCCTCGGGCACGTCGATGTCGACATCGTGCGAGTAGCCGAGCTGCAGCTTCAGCTTGCGTCCCTGCGCGTTGGCACGATAGCCGACGCCGGTGATCTCGAGCGTCTTGGTGAAGCCCTGGGTCACGCCCTCGACGAGGTTGGATACCAGCGTACGTTGCATACCCCAGAAAGCGCGAGCTTCCTTGGTGTCGTTCGCCGGCTTGACCAGGATCGAGCCGTCATCGACGGTGTAGCTGATCTCGTCGCGCAGCGTGAGGGTGAGGGTGCCCTTAGGCCCCTTCACCGAAAGGACGCCGTCCTTGATGTCGGCACTGACCCCGCTCGGGATCACGACCGGCTTCTTGCCGATGCGGCTCATCAGAACACCTCCGCGAGCACTTCGCCGCCCACGTTCTGGGTGCGCGCCTCGGCATCCGAGAGCACGCCCTTGGGCGTCGAGACGATGGTGATGCCAAGGCCGTTGCGCACGACAGGGAGTTCCTTCGAACCCGAGTAGACGCGGCGGCCGGGCTTGGAGACGCGAGCGATATGCTTGATCGCAGGCTCGCCCTCGAAATACTTCAGCTCGATGCGAAGCTGCGGGTGTGCACCCGAGCTGTCGTCGCTGAAGCCACGGATGTAACCTTCACGCTGCAGCACCTCGAGCACGCGCGAGCGCAGCTTCGAGGCCGGCGAGAGGACCGAGTCCTTCTTCGCCTGCTGGCCGTTACGGATGCGGGTGAGCATATCACCCAGGGGATCGGTCAAAGCCATCTCAGTATTCCCTTACCAGCTCGACTTGACCAGACCGGGGATCATGCCCTTGTTGCCAAGGTTGCGGATCTCGATGCGGTTGATGCCGAACTTGCGGTAGTAGCCACGCGGGCGGCCGGTGGTCGCACAACGGTTGCGGACCCGGGTCGGGTTGCCGTTGCGCGGGATCTCGGCCAGCTTGAGGCGGGCAATCAGGCGCTCGGTTTCGTCGAGCGACTCATCGTCGGCCACCGCCTTGAGGCGGGCGTACTTGCCGGCATACTTCTTGACGAGCTTCTTGCGCCGCTCGTTCTTGTTTACGGAACTCAGTTTCGCCATGGACTTAAGCTCTCTTGTTTAGACCGCTCACGCGGCCTGCTTCTCTTCGGCAGCTTCTGCCGGGAACGGGAAACCGAACAGGCGCAGCAGTTCGCGGGCCTCGTCGTCGGTCTTCGCGGTGGTGGTGACGATGATGTCCATGCCACGCACCTTGTCGATCTTGTCGTAGCTGATCTCCGGGAAGATGATCTGCTCCTTCAAGCCCATCGCATAGTTGCCACGACCGTCGAACGACTTGGGGTTGAGGCCCCGGAAGTCGCGGATGCGGGGCATCGCGATCGTGATCAGGCGGTCGAGGAACTCGTACATGCGCTCGCGCCGCAGAGTCACCTTGCAACCGATCGGCATTCCTTCGCGCAGCTTGAACTGAGCGATCGACTTGCGCGCCTTGGTGATGACCGGCTTCTGGCCGGCGATCGCCTCCATCTCGGTCGCGGCGGTCTGGACCTTCTTCTTGTCCTGGCTCGCCTCGCCCACGCCCATGTTGAGCGTGATCTTCTCGATTCTGGGGATCTCCATGACGTTCTTGTAACCGAACTTCTCGGTCATCGCCTTGGCGATCTCGGCCTCGTACTTGGTACGAAGGCGCGGAGTGTACTTATCAGCCATCGATGGTCTCCCCGGACTTCACGGCCACGCGGACCTTCTTGCCGTCCTTGGTCTCGAAACGCACGCGGGTGGGCTTGCCGTCCTTGGGATCGGCAAGGGCAACCTTGCTGATCGCCATCGGCGCGGGCAGGCGGTCGATGCCGCCCTGCGGGTTCGCCTGGCTCGGCTTGCGGTGACGGGTCATCACGTTGACGCCGTCGACCACGACCTTGCCGTCCTTCGGCAGGACCTGGCTGACGGTGCCGGTGCGGCCCTTGTCCTTGCCGGACAGGACGACGACGCTGTCACCCTTCTTGATCTTAGCGGCGGCCATTACAGCACCTCCGGAGCGAGCGAGATGATCTTCATGAAGCCACGGCCGCGCAGTTCGCGCACCACGGGGCCGAAGATACGAGTGCCGATCGGCTCCTCGTTCTTGTTGATCAGCACGGCAGCGTTGCCGTCGAAGCGGATCACGCTGCCGTCGGCGCGGCGCACGTCCTTGCGGGTGCGCACGATCACCGCACGGTGAACGTCGCCCTTCTTGACGCGAGCACGGGGCTGCGCCTCCTTGATCGACACCACGATGATGTCGCCGACGCCCGCAACGCGACGCTTCGACCCGCCCAGCACCTTGATGCACTGGACGCGCTTGGCGCCGCTGTTGTCCGCGACGTCGAGATTGGATTGCATCTGGATCATCGATCCGGTTCCTTCTCACTGGCTTGCCGGAACAAGTCCGGCAGTTCCAAAATCTCTCATCTCAGCCCCCGAATGGAGGCCTCGGCTTTCACGCGTCGAGGTTCGCCTCGAGCGCGGTACCCTTGCTCGCCTGCAGGCGATCGAGCACCTTCCAAGTCTTCGTCTTGGAGTACGGCTTCGTCTCCTCGATACGGACGCGCTCGCCGGTCTTGAAGGTGTTGTCCTCGTCGTGAGCGTGGTACTTCTTCGAGCGGCGGATGATCTTCCCGTAGAGCGGGTGCTTCACCTTGCGCTCGACGAGCACGGTCACGGTCTTGTCGGTCTTGTCGGAAACCACGGTCCCGATCAGGATACGCTTGGGCATCGTGTGTCTCCTTACTTCGCCGCTTCGGCAGAGCGCTGCGTCTGCAGCGTCTTGATGCGGGCGATGTCGCGGCGGACTTCCTTGATCCGCGCGGGACGCTCGAGCTGGCTCGTGGCCGCCTGGAACCGCAGGTTGAACTGCTCGCGCTTCAGGTCGGACAGATCAGCCTTGAGCTGGTCGTCGGTCTTGGTCCGCAGATCTTCGATCTTGGCCATGTCACTCAGCTCCCAGGTGCGAGGTGTCGCCCAGGCGGGCCACGACCTTGGTCTTGATCGGCAGCTTCATCGCCGCGCGGCTGAACGCCTCGGCCGCGAGGGGGCCAGCAACGCCGTCGAGCTCGAACAGGATACGGCCCGGCTTCACGCGCGCGGCCCAATATTCGTTAGCGCCCTTGCCCTTGCCCTGGCGGACTTCGGCGGGCTTCTTCGAGACCGGCACGTCCGGGAAGACGCGGATCCAGAGGCGGCCCTGGCGCTTGATGTGGCGGGTGATCGCGCGGCGGGCCGCTTCGATCTGACGAGCGGTGATCCGCTCCGGCTCGAGGGCCTTGAGGCCGTACGAGCCGAAGTTCAGATCGGTACCGCCCTTGGCGTTCCCGTGGATGCGGCCCTTGAAGGCCTTCCGGAACTTGGTTTTCTTCGGTTGCAGCATGATGCTTCTCTAATCCTGAGCGCGCAGCTTAACGGGCGGGGCGGACGCCGGAGGTCTGAGCCTCCATCATCAGCCGATCCGTTGCCGTCGGGTCGTGGCCCAGGATCTCGCCCTTGAAGACCCAGACCTTGATGCCGATGATGCCGTACGCGGTCAGCGCCTCGGCCTCGGCGTAGTCGATGTTGGCACGCAGCGTGTGAAGCGGCACGCGACCTTCGCGGTACTGCTCGACACGGGCGATTTCCGCGCCGCCGAGACGGCCCGAGCACATCACCTTCACGCCCTCGGCGCCAAGGCGCATGGCCGACTGCATCGCGCGCTTCATCGCCCGGCGGAACGCCACGCGGCGAACGAGCTGGTCAGCGATGCCCTGCGCGACGAGCTTGGCATCGACTTCCGGCTTGCGGATCTCGACGATGTTCAGCTTCACTTCGCTGGCAGTCATCGTGGCGAGCTGCTTGCGCAGCTTCTCGATGTCGGCGCCCTTCTTGCCGATGATGACGCCCGGACGAGCGGCGTAGATCGACACGCGGCACAGCTTGGCGGGACGCTCGATCACCACCTTCGAAATTGCCGCCTGCGGCAGGCTCTCGACAATGAACTTGCGGATCTTGAGGTCTTCCTCAAGCAGCTTGCCGTATTCGCGGCCCTCGGAGAACCAGCGGCTGTCCCAGGTGCGGTTGATCTGCAGGCGCAGACCGATGGGATTGGACTTGTGACCCATGGCTCAGGCCTCCTCGACTTCGCGAACGACGATCCGCAAGCGCGAGAACGGCTTGAGGATACGCGTGGACTTGCCGCGGCCACGAGCGTGGAAACGCTTCATGGTGATCGACTTGCCCACTGAAGCCTCGGCCACGACGAGCGCGTCGACGTCCAGGTTGTGGTTGTTCTCCGCGTTGGCGATCGCCGAAGCGAGAACCTTGCGGGCGTCCTCGGCCATCGCCTTCTTCGAGAAGGCGAGGATGTTCATCGCGTCCTCGGCGCGGCGGCCACGGATGAGGCCGGCCACCAGGTTCAGCTTCTGCGCCGAACCACGGATCGTGGTGTTGACGGCCAGAGCCTCCTTGTCGCCGACGCGACGCGGTGCTGCTTGCTTGCTCATCAGCGCTTGCCCTTCTTGTCGGCGGCATGGCCGGGGAAGCTGCGCGTGGGTGCGAACTCACCGAGCTTGTGGCCGACCATGTCCTCGTTGACGGCAACGGGGATGAACTTGTGCCCGTTGTAGACCTGGAACGTCAGGCCCACGAACTGCGGAAGGATGGTGGAGCGGCGCGACCAGGTCTTGATCGGACCGGTGCGACCGTTGGCATCCTGCGCGACCTCGGCCTTCTTGAGAAGGTACAGGTCGACGAAGGGGCCTTTCCAGACGGAACGTGCCATCGTGTCTTACCTCTTCTTCTTGGCGTGGCGCGAACGGATGATCATCTTGTCCGTCTGCTTGTTGTGGCGAGTGCGGGCGCCCTTGGTCGGCTTGCCCCACGGCGTGACCGGGTGACGGCCGCCAGAGGTGCGGCCTTCACCACCGCCGTGCGGGTGGTCGACCGGGTTCTTGGCGACACCGCGGGTCAGCGGGCGACGGCCCATCCAGCGCTTGCGACCGGCCTTGGCGAGGGTCTGGTTGGCGTTGTCGGGGTTCGACACCGCGCCCACCGTGCCCATGCAATCGCCGCGCAGGTAGCGCTGCTCGCCCGAGTTCAGGCGAACGATGACCATGCCGCGGTCACGACCCACGACCTGCACATACGTGCCGGCCGAACGGGCGATCTGACCACCCTTGCCGGGCTTCATCTCGACGTTGTGGCAGATCGTGCCGACCGGCATCTGCGACAGGAGCATCGCATTGCCAGGCTTCACGTCGGTCTTCTCGCCGGCAATCACCTGGTCGCCGACGCCGAGGCGCTGCGGGGCCAGGATGTACGCCAGTTCGCCGTCCTCGTACTTGACGAGGGCAATGAATGCCGTGCGGTTGGGATCGTACTCGAGCCGCTCGACCGTGGCAGGCTGGTCCCACTTGCGACGCTTGAAGTCGATGTAGCGGTACTTTTGCTTGTGGCCGCCGGCGATGCCGCGCGAGGTCACGTGGCCCTTGTTGTTGCGGCCGCCGGTCTTGTGCTTGCCTTCGGTCAGCGCCTTGACGGGCTTGCCCTTGTGCAGCGCCGACTTGTCGACGAGCACCAGGCCGCGCCGTGCGGGGCTGGTCGGGTTGTAGTTCTTCAGTGCCATCGGATCAGCCCCGTACGCCTTCGGTGATGTCGATCGACTGGCCTTCGGCCAGCGTGACAATCGCCTTCTTCACGTCGCTGCGGCGGTAAGCCTTACCGCGCCAGCGCTTGGTCTTGCCCTTGACGACGATCGTGTTGACGCCGGTCACTTTGACCGAGAACAGCGCCTCGACCGCAGCCTTGATCTCGGGCTTGGTCGCCTTTTCGGCCACCTTGAACACGACCGCGTTCTGCTCGGAGAGCATGGTCGACTTCTCGGTGATGTGGGGCGAAAGGATCACGTCGTAGTGACGGATGTCCACCTGCTGAGATTTAGCCATTATTCAGCCACTCCCGTGGGGGCGAAACGCGCCTCCAGCTTCTCGACGGCGGCGCGTGTCAGCACCAGCGTGTCATGCTTCAGGATGTCGTAGACGTTGGCGCCGATCGCCGGCAGCACGTTGATGCCCACGAGGTTACCGGCGGCGCGTGCGAAGTTCTCGTTCACGGCGTCACCGTCGATCACGAGGACCTTCTTGCCCCAGTTCGCCTTGCCGAGCTGGCCGGCGAGCGCCTTGGTCTTGGCTTCGACGCCTTCGAGGCTGTCGACGACCACGAGACCGTTCTGGGCCTTGGCCGAGAGCGCCATCTTGAGGCCGAGCGCGCGGACCTTCTTGTTCAGCGACTGGCCGAACTCGCGGCGACGAGCACCGTGAGCCTTACCACCGCCGACGAAGACGGGCGCGGCGCGATCGCCGTGGCGAGCCGTGCCGCCGCCCTTTTGGCGGCCGAACTTCTTGCCGGTGCGGGCAACGTCCGAACGCTCGCGAGTGGCGCGGGCGATGCCGCGACGGTTCTCGAGCTGCCAGGTGACGACACGATGCAGGATGTCGGCGCGCGGCGCGATGCCGAACACGTCGTCCGAAAGCTCGATGTCGCCAGCGCCGGTCGAGCCGTCGATGTTGAGGACCTGTACCTTCATGGGGCTCAGCCTTCCTGGCCTTCGGTCGCCTCAGGCGCCGCGGTCACATCCGCAGGCGTCTCGGCAGCCGAGTCGTTGCTGTTGGCGGCCTGCTTGAGGCCGGCGGGGTAGGGCGCTTCCGCGTGGCGGGCGACCTTCACGGCGTCAGAGACCGTCAACCAGGCGTTCTTCGAGCCGGGCACCGAGCCCTTCACGAAGAGCAGGCCGCGCTCGTCATCGACGCGCACGATCTCGAGGTTCTGCTGGGTGCGCTGACGGTCGCCCATGTGGCCGGCCATCTTCTTGTTCTTGAAGACCTTGCCCGGATCCTGGCGGTTGCCGGTCGAACCGTGAGCACGGTGGCTGATCGACACGCCGTGAGTGGCGCGCATACCGCCGAAGCCCCAGCGCTTCATGGCGCCCTGGAAGCCCTTGCCCTGGGTGTGGCCGGCAACGTCGACGAGCTGGCCGGGCACGAAGTGCGAGGCGGCGATCGTCGCGCCAACTTCAAGAACGGCATCGTCGGCGACGCGGAATTCCGCGACGCGCTGCTTGAGGGGGACTTGCGCCTTGGCGAAGTGCTCGCGCTGCGGCTTGGCGACATTCTTTTGCTTTGCCTCGCCGGCGCCGAGCTGGACGGCAACGTAGCCGTCGGTGTCAGCGGTGCGGATCGAGATGACTTGATTGTCCTCCAGCGCCAGGACGGTGACGGGCACGTGGCGGCCGTCTTCCTGGAACAGGCGGGTCATCCCGACTTTCTTGGCGATCACGCCGGTGCGCATGACCAAAACTCCTCACAGAGGCCTGCCGGGACCATCCCGTCAGGCGTGTCCAGCCCTGGTTCGATGCGTGCCCCCGTCCGGGCTGGGTGCTCCCTGGAACAGGCCGAAGCCTGTCGGAAGCGAGACGGGGGACGCATTCCCGGATGATCGTCCGAAGACGGAAAACCGGAGGTATCCCTTGTGTCCACAGCGGCTAGGTCGCCGTGGCTCTGTCTCGAAGCGACTGTGTCGCCAGAGCCGGACCGCTGGGGCCCGGAAGGAATGTGGCCGTTAGACCAAAACTCTCGCGTCGGAAAGAGGCGATTACGCCAGCTTGATCTCGACGTTCACGCCTGCGGCCAGATCGAGCTTCATGAGCGCGTCAACAGTGGCGGCGTTGGGCTGCACGATGTCGAGCAGCCGCTTGTAGGTGCGCACCTCGAACTGCTCGCGCGACTTCTTGTCGATGTGCGGACCGCGGTTCACGGTGAACTTCTCGATCTTCGTCGGCAGCGGAATGGGGCCCCGGATCAGCGCACCCGTGCGGCGAGCGGTGTCCGCGATCTCGCCAGTGGCCTGGTCGAGTACGCGATGGTCAAACGCCTTCAGGCGAATGCGGATGTTTTGAGCTTCCATGTCCCTACCGATGAGAAAGAGCGGAGGAGCCTTGCGGCCCCGAAGAAATTCGAAGCGCGCCCCTACATGGCACGCAGGATTCGCGCAAGAGGGGATTGTTAGAAAGTTGCGTGGCCGCGGGCGGCTCGTACGAGTGCGGTCCTGCGGTTAGAAGCGGGCTGCGTCACGCGCCGAGGGGGGCATCGTGCGCCCAAGGCCGCTTGCGGACGTTTTAAGCCGCTTGCTGGCCTGTTTGCGCACGCCTCCAGGGTGTACTCCCGGTTGTCCTGAAGCACGTTCAGGACAACCGGGTGAGGGGCGGCGAGGAGAGGCGGCTCACGAAGATCAATTCCTCTCACGCCAACCGAAAAGGCCCGACCTCCTTGCGGAAGCCGGGCCTTCTCAATCGGTTAACCCCGAAGAAGCGCGGAGCTTACTTCGTGATCTTGGCCACGACGCCCGAGCCGACGGTGCGGCCGCCTTCGCGGATGGCGAAGCGCAGGCCGTCGTCCATGGCGATCGGGGCGATCAGCTTGACCGAGATCGTGACGTTGTCGCCCGGCATGACCATCTCGGTGCCCTCGGGGAGGATCACTTCGCCGGTCACGTCGGTGGTGCGGAAGTAGAACTGCGGACGATAGTTCGCGAAGAACGGCGTGTGACGGCCGCCTTCTTCCTTCGAGAGCACGTAGACCTCGGCGTCGAACTCGGTGTGCGGGGTGACGGTGCCGGGCTTGGCCAGAACCTGGCCGCGCTCGACGTCTTCACGCTTCACGCCGCGAACCAGCGCGCCGATGTTGTCGCCCGCTTCGCCCTGATCGAGCAGCTTGCGGAACATCTCGACGCCGGTGACGGTGGTCTTGGCGGTGTCCTTGAGGCCGACGATCTCGACTTCCTCGCCAACCTTGACGATGCCGGTCTCGACACGGCCGGTGACGACGGTGCCGCGGCCCGAGATCGAGAACACGTCCTCGACCGGCATCAGGAAGGGCTTGTCGGTCGGGCGCGGCGGCTGCGGGATGAACTCGTCGACGGCCTTCATCAGCTCGAGGATCGAGCTCTTGCCGATGTTGTCGTCGCGGCCTTCCAGAGCGGCCAGAGCCGAGCCCTTGATGATCGGAATATCGTCGCCCGGGAAGTCGTACGAGCTGAGCAGCTCGCGCACTTCGAGCTCGACGAGCTCGAGGAGCTCCTCGTCATCGACCTGATCGACCTTGTTCATGTACACGACCAGCGCCGGCACGCCGACCTGACGAGCGAGCAGGATGTGCTCGCGGGTCTGCGGCATCGGACCGTCAGCGGCGTTCACGACCAGGATCGCGCCGTCCATCTGGGCGGCACCGGTGATCATGTTCTTCACGTAGTCGGCGTGGCCCGGGCAGTCGACGTGCGCGTAGTGGCGGTTCTCGGTCTCGTACTCGACATGGGCGGTCGAGATCGTGATGCCGCGCTCGCGCTCCTCGGGAGCCTTGTCGATGTTGGCGTAGTCGGTGAACTCGGCGCCGCCGAACTCCGAGAGGACCTTGGTGATTGCGGCCGTCAGCGTGGTCTTGCCATGGTCAACGTGACCGATGGTGCCAATGTTGCAGTGCGGCTTCGTCCGCTCGAATTTTGCCTTCGCCATCTTACAAACCTTCTTTTCGCATGGAAATGAATCTGCGGGAATTCAGGCGGCGCCCGCTGAATCAGGCGCCGCCCCTAGAATGATCTCGCCCCTTAGGCAAGCTTCTCCTTGACCTCGGCCGCGACGTTCGCCGGGACCTCGTCGTAGTGGGAGAAGATCATCGAGTAGTTCGCGCGACCCTGGGTGAACGAGCGCAGCTGGTTCACGTAGCCGAACATGTTCGCCAGCGGCACCATGGCCTCGACGACCTGCGCGTTGCCGCGGGTATCGGTGCCCTGGATCTGGCCGCGACGGCTGTTCATGTCGCCGATGACGTCGCCGAGGTACTCCTCGGGGGTGACGACTTCGACCTTCATGATCGGTTCGAGCAGCTTGATGCCGGCCTTCTGGGCGACTTCGCGCATCGCACCGCGGCCGGCGATCTCGAACGCCAGAGCGGACGAGTCGACGTCGTGGTACGAACCGTCGTAGAGGTTGATCTCGAAGTCGATGATCGGGAAGCCGACCAGCGAGCCCGAGGCCGCCGTCTCACGCATGCCCTTCTCGATCGCGGGGATATATTCCTTCGGAATGTTGCCGCCCTTGATCTCGTCGACGAAGGTGATGCCCGAACCGCGCTCGCCCGGCGTGACCTTGACCTTCACGCGGCCGAACTGACCGGTACCGCCCGACTGCTTCTTGTGGGTGTAGTCCACGTCCACCGGCTTCGCGAGGTACTCGCGATAGGCGACTTGCGGCGCACCGACATTGGCCTCGACCTTGAACTCGCGACGCATGCGATCGACGATGATGTCGAGGTGAAGCTCGCCCATGCCCTTGATGATCGTCTGGCCGGACTCGTGGTCGGTCGAGACGCGGAACGAGGGGTCTTCGGCCGAGAGACGGTTGAGCGCGACGCCCATCTTCTCCTGGTCGGCCTTGGTCTTGGGCTCCACCGACAGCTCGATGACCGGCTCGGGGAACTCCATCCGCTCCAGCACGATCGGCTGACGCTCGGCGCACAGCGTGTCGCCGGTGGTGGTCTCCTTCATGCCGGCCAGCGCAACGATGTCGCCCGCAAAGGCCTCGTCGATGTCCTTACGGTCGTTGGCGTGCATCTCGAGGATGCGGCCGACCTTCTCCTTCTTGTCCTTCACAGAGTTCAGGTAGGTGCCCTTGCTGAGCGTGCCCGAGTAGATGCGGATGAAGGTGAGCGAGCCGACGAACGGGTCGTTCATGACCTTGAAGGCGAGGGCGGAGAACGGCGCATCGTCCTTGGGAGGGCGGCTGTCCTTCTCGTCGCTGTCCATCTTGACGCCCTGGACGTCTTCGATGTCGAGCGGCGAGGGCAGGTAGTCGACCACGGCGTCAAGCAAGGGCTGGACGCCCTTGTTCTTGAACGCCGAACCGCAGACGACCGGCACGAACGCGTGGCTCAGCGTACCCTTGCGGATCAGCTTCTTGAGCGTGGCGGCGTCGGGCTCGTTGCCCTCGAGGTAGGCTTCCATCGCGTCGTCATCCTGCTCGACGGCGAGCTCGATGAGCTTGAGGCGATATTCCGCGGCCTCGTCGGCCATGTCGGCCGGGATGTCCTCGTAGAAGAACTCGGCGCCCAGCGACTCGTCCTTCCAGATGATCGCGCGGTTGTGCACCAGGTCGACCAGGCCCTTGAGGTCTGCTTCCATGCCGATCGGCAGGTACAGCACGGCAGGCGTCGCGCCGAGGCGGTCGATGATCGACTGCACGCAGTACTTGAAGTTCGCGCCGGTGCGGTCGAGCTTGTTGATGAAGCACATGCGCGGCACGCCGTACTTGTCGGCCTGGCGCCACACCGTCTCGGACTGGGGCTCAACGCCGGCAACGCCGTCGAAGCAGGCCACCGCGCCGTCGAGCACTCGCAGCGAACGCTCGACTTCGATGGTGAAGTCGACGTGCCCGGGGGTGTCGATGATGTTGATGCGGTATTCCTGGCCCTCGGACGTCCAGAAGCAGGTCGTCGCCGCCGAGGTGATGGTGATGCCGCGCTCTTGCTCCTGCTCCATCCAGTCCATGGTGGCGGCGCCGTCATGGACTTCGCCGATCTTGTAGGACTTGCCGGTGTAGTAGAGGATGCGCTCGGTCGTCGTCGTCTTGCCGGCGTCGATGTGCGCCATGATGCCGATGTTACGGTACATCGAAAGCGGATGGCTGCGTGCCATGATCTTGGTCCTTGGGTGTGCGGGGGGAGGGGATCCACGCGTGAGATAGGTTCCCAGCCCGTCGATTAAAAGTGTGACGCCGCGATGACGAGCGCGTACCCCGCCGCCGGTCCGGGACCGGAGCGGCGGAGCCAAAGCATTACCAGCGGTAGTGCGAGAAGGCGCGGTTCGCATCCGCCATGCGGTGCGTGTCTTCGCGCTTCTTGACCGCGTTGCCGCGGTTGTTGGCGGCGTCGAGCAGCTCGCCCGACAGGCGCGCCGACATCGTGGTCTCGGGACGGTTGCGCGCGGCGGTGATCAGCCAGCGGATGGCGAGGGCCTGAGCGCGCTCCGGACGAACCTCGACCGGCACCTGGTAGGTCGCACCGCCGACACGACGCGAACGCACTTCGATCTGCGGAGCGACGTTGCTCAGCGCCGAGTGGAACAGCTGCACCGGATCGGCCTTGGCGCGGGTCTGCATGGTGTCGAGCGCACCGTAGACGATGCTCTCGGCGGCAGACTTCTTGCCGTCATACATGAGGTTGTTCATGAACTTCGAAAGCACTGCATCCCCGAACTTGGGATCAGGCAGGATTTCCCGCTTCTCGGGACGACGACGACGTGACATTGTCTTGAACTCCTTCGGAGTGCGGCAAGCCCATCCGGGCTTGCCTTGCGGCTCCGGCCCGCTCCCCCACCCGGCCTCCCACAGCATACCCAGGTATGGGTGTCCGGGTGGGGGAGCGGGCCGGAGCCGGCCTCAGCGCGGTGAAATCTTACTTCGGACGCTTGGCGCCGTACTTCGAGCGGCTCTGCTTGCGGTCCTTGACGCCCTGGGTGTCGAGGACGCCGCGCAGCACGTGGTAGCGCACGCCGGGAAGGTCGCGCACGCGGCCGCCGCGGATCAGGACCACCGAGTGCTCCTGCAGGTTGTGGCCTTCACCCGGGATGTAGGTGATGACTTCGCGGCTGTTGGTGAGGCGCACCTTGGCCACCTTGCGAAGCGCCGAGTTCGGCTTCTTCGGAGTGGTGGTATAGACGCGGGTGCAGACACCGCGCTTCTGCGGGTTCTGCTCCATCGCAGGGACCTTCGACTTGGCCTTCTGCGGTTCGCGGCCCTTGCGGACCAGCTGGTTGATCGTCGGCATCTTTACTCTTCTTCCTGAGGGAGTGCGATGGAACCGCCCCGGACGCCTCGCGAGAGGTAGCCCGGAACGGACCCGTCGCACCCCGGTCCACAAGGCCGGAGAGGGACTGGGAAGAGAGATCGCGGGGTCACGAAAAAACGAAGACGCCCGGCGGCAGTTCTCCGCGGCGGTTGACCTCGTCGTCACGTGAGCCGAAAACGCTCCACCCGGCGCGCCCGCCGGATTACTTTGTCGCCAGACGCCGGGAGAGGCTCCCGAAGCAGAGCTGTTTCGCCCCGCACGCACTAGCGTCAATGTTCAGCTCTATAAGCTCCTTCGCCGGCAAGCCTGCGAGGGATGGGCGCCGTTAGACGCAAACGAACCTGCGGTCAAGCCGTCGCGCTCGGCCGGGCTGCGGCGCCATGCCGCAACCGAGCGCCGCGCCGAGCGTAACGTACCGGAAAGTGAGATCGCCCTCGCAATGCCGAACGCGTTGCGGCACAGGCGTCACGTCAATTGGAGCCCCGAACCCATGCCATCCGGTCTCGTCGCGCTGCTCGACGATATTTCCGTCATCGCCCGTGCCGCCGCCGCCTCGCTGGACGACGTCGGCGCAGGAGTGGCCAAGGCCGGCTCCAAGGCGGCGGGCGTCGTCATCGACGATGCGGCCGTGACGCCCGGGTACGTCACTGACTTCACGCCCGATCGGGAATTGCCGGTCATCGCACGGATCGCGCGCGGCTCGATGTTCAACAAGTTGATCATCCTTCTGCCCGTCGCGTTGCTGCTGAGCGAGTTCCTTCCCGTCGCCATGGTTCCACTGCTGATGCTGGGCGGCTTTTATCTCTCGTTCGAAGGCGCCGAAAAGGTCCTGGAGAAGCTGGGCGGAGCCAAGCACGGCGAGACGCTCGAAGACCGGCCGATGGATGCCGCCGCCTTCGAGAAGGCGCGCATCTCGGGTGCGGTGCGCACCGACCTGATCCTATCCGCCGAGATCATGGCGATCGCCCTGGCCGAAGTCACCGACGAGAGCCTCGTGGCGCGCGGCGTGATCCTCGCTCTCGTTGGCATTGTCATCACGGTGCTCGTCTACGGGGCAGTGGCGCTGATCGTGAAGATGGACGACATCGGCCTGCACCTAGCTAAGCGCGAAAGCACGGCGGCCAAGCGCGTCGGCGCCATGTTGCTCCGCGCCATGCCGCGGTTGCTGGTCTTGCTGTCCACCGTCGGGACGGTCGCGATGCTGTGGGTGGGCGGCGGCATCCTCCTGCACGGCATGGAGCAGCTCGGGCTCGCCGGACCCGCGCACCTCGCGCACGAGTGGCAGCACGCGGCCGCGGAGGCGACCGGCCCGCTTGGAAGCATCTTCGGCTGGCTCACGTACGCTGCCTGCTCTGCCGTGGTCGGGCTGGTCGCGGGCGCCGTGATCGCAGTTGTCGTCCATCTGATCGGCAAGGCGCGCGAAAAGCCGACGCACTGAGGGCTTTACCGGATACGAAGGCTCACCAGCCCGACATCCCTCTACGCTAACTCCCGTCCAGGGCGCGACAATCCGCGTCGGTAGCGGACACGGACATGGCGGTTCCACCGTTGTATCATCCTTGCTGGAAGAAACTGGCGTCTGGCCATCTCCAGCAGATCGAACTTCGCAATGCGGCGGCGCAGATGCTCGCCAAGCGCTTCGAGCGCGACGATCGCACGCCGTTGCCCGACCGGGCGGTGCAGTTGCACGAATTCTTCACCAGATGGGAAAGGACCCTGAGCCATGAACTCGCTCAGTTCGATCACCTTTGAGCGTGCCTGCATCAACGACGTCGTGCCGCTCGCCACGGCGGCAAGCCTGATCGAGGCGGGCGCGGTGGTCTCGGTCGCGGGTCGCGCCGAGGCCCTGGCGCAGCTACCCCCCGGCACCTGGATTGGCGGCACCACGCCCTACGTGATGAGCGCCGCTGGGGGAGCCAAGCTCGATCGGGAGCATGTCTTCCTCACCGACTTTTCGGGGCTCGGCCAGGCGCGCGTGGCGAGCTACGGCTCGGACGCGCTCGACCGCATCAGCGGCGACGCGCCGGCGGACGGCTTCGCGCTCGCCATCATTCCTTTCAAGTCGCGCTGCCACGAACGGTTCGCGCGCGATGCGGCGGATTATCCGATGGCGTTCCTGCGGCCGACGTTCGGTTGGATAGCAGGCTACGATCTGACCGAGCCCGGCTCCTGCGCGCTCTCGTTCGCAGGCGATGGCATGGCCTCGCGCGACGACGAAGTGGCGGTGCTGCACATCTCGCTTCCGGCCGGCAAAGTGCCGCACGTCGAGCTGGTCAACCTTTTCGAACCCGATGCGCACGATGCCATCCGCTTCCCCCAGACGAGCTTCTCGCCCTCCCGCGCGTGGATCGGGGAGCGGGAAGTCGATTTCGCTGCCTACGTCCGCTCGCGCGGACTGGAGCATGGCGCGCTGCCTCTCGTGGGCGACTTCGCCGGTGCGCGGCTCAATGCCTCGTTGCAGTCGGTGGAAAGCGACCGAGTCGAGCTTTACGCGCCCGTCTTCCCCGGAGTGACCTATCACTTCGCCAAACCCGTGGGCGACTACGGCGCCGCCTTCGCACAGCGGTTGCGCGACATGCCGACCGAAGGGCGGCTCTTCTCGTGCAACTGCATCCTGAACTACGTGCTGGGCAATCTGGAAGGCCGCGCAATCGGCGGTTTCGGCGGGCCGATCACCTTTGGCGAGATCGCCTATCAGCTACTCAATCAAACGCTGGTCGAGGTACGCGCGGTCTAGGGTCTATGGCCGGCTTCGATCAGGAAGGCGGCGATAGCGTCGAGGTCGAGCTTAAGCGCGGCGGGACACGCCTTCAGCGCGGCGTCGGGCATCGCGGCGGCATAGGCGGTGGCCGGATCCTGCACGAGTGCCGTGCCGCCCGCCGCGGCGATCGCCTTGAGTCCGGCCGCGCCGTCCTCGTTGGCGCCGGTCAGGACCACGCCGATCAGCGCTGGACCAAGAGCATCGGCGGCACTTTCGAACAAGGCATCGATCGAAGGTCGCGAGAAGTGCACAGGCTCCTCGCCGGAGAGCGCGATCGTGCGGCCGCTTTCGATCAGCATGTGGTAATCGGGCGGCGCGATCGTGATGCCGGTCGCGATCGGCTCCTTGTCGTCCGCCTCGCGCACCGGCAAGCTGCACTTGCGCTCAAACAGCGTGGTCAAGGCGTTGCGGTCGCGGGGAACGTGCACCACGACGAGGACGGGAAAAGGATAGTGAGCGGGAAGCGCGGGCAGGATCTGCGAGAGTGCGTGGATGGCGCCCGCCGAGACGCCGATCGCCACGACACGATCGGACGTGCGATCCGGGACGCGTGCGGGAGGAGCGCTCACCCCATGCGTCTTTGATAGATGCGCTCGTTACGGTCGAACTCGGAAAACAACTCGGAATTCGCGGAAAAGCGCAGGCTCTCCTTCGAACCGAGTGCGAGGAAGCCGTTGCGGATCAGTGAGTCCCGGAACAAGCCGATGGCGCGATCCTGCAGTTTCTTGTCGAAGTAGATCATGACATTGCGGCAGGAAATAAGGTGCATTTCGGAAAATACCGCGTCGGTGACCAAGCTATGGTCGGAGAAGACGACATGGTCGCGCAGGCTCTTGCCGAACACGGCCCCGCCATAGCCGGTGGTATAGTAGTCCGAGAGCGACGATTTGCCACCCGAAAGCCGGTGATTGTTGGTGAACGCCTTCACGCGGTCGAGCGCATAGATGCCGCGCCCGGCGCTCTCCAGTGCTTCCTGGCTGATGTCGGTCGCGTAGAACAGCGTCCGATCCTCCAGCCCTTCCTCGCGGAACAGGATCACGTAGGAGTAGAGTTCCTCGCCTGTGCTGCAGCCCGCGATCCACAGCTTGAGCGAGGGATACGTGCGCAAGTGCGGGATGACCTTTTCGCGGATCGCCCGAAAGTGCGTAGGGTCGCGGAAGAAGTCGCTGACTTGTACCGTCAGATAGCGCAGCAGGTACGCGGTCGTCGCCGGGTCGTGCAGCAGTCGGTCCTGCATGGCCGAGAACGTTGCCAGGCCTAGTCGTTCGCGCGCCTGGCGCAGCCGCCGCTTGACCGACGCCTGGGCGTAGTTGCGAAAGTCGTAGTGATACCGCCGATAGAGCGCCTCGAGGAGCAGGCGGATTTCGATGTCCTCGATCTTTTCCTCGTCCATGCCCGCTACATCGCTTTGCGGGGCATCCGGTTCGCGAGACTGCACGAAAGGCCCTACCGCGGCATCCATACGCGCACGAGCGACAGCAGCTTGTCGACGTCGAGCGGCTTGGCCATGTAGTCGTTCGCGCCCGCCTCGATGCAGCGTTCCTGGTCGTCGGGCATCGCCTTGGCGGTGAGGGTGATGATCGGCAGCTTGCTCCAGTGCGGGTCCTGGCGGATGCGCCGGGTGGCGGTGAGGCCGTCCATGACCGGCATCATCACGTCCATCAGCACGAGATCGATCGCCGCATCGGCGCCGCTCGTGGCCTTGGCGAGCTCGTCCAGCGCCTCCTGCCCGTTGCGGGCGATGACCACGCTGACGCCGTGCGGTTCGAGGATGTTGGTGAGCGAGAAGACGTTACGCACGTCGTCCTCGACCACGAGGATGCGGCGTCCTTCGAGGATGGCGTCGCGGTTGCGCGCCTCGCGGATCATCGTCTGCTGCTCGGGCGGCAGGTCGGTCACGACTTGGTGGAGGAACAGCGACACCTCGTCGAGCAGCCGCTCGGGCGAGCGCGCGCCCTTGATGATGATCGAGTCCGAATAGCGGCGCAGGCGCTGCTCGTCGTTCGGCGACAAGTCGTGCCCGGTGTAGACGATCACCGGCGGGAAGGGGTGGCTGCCCTCTTCCTGACTCAGCGTTTCCAGCAGCGAAAAGCCGCTGGCGTCGGGCAGGTTGAGGTCGAGCACCATGCAGTCGAACGTCTGGCTGCGCAGCTGCTCCAGGCAACCGGCCGCGGTGGCGACGCCGACCGTCTCGACGTCGCCGCCGGCGAGCAGGCGCGCGACCGCGTCGCGCTGCACCGCATCGTCTTCGACGATCAGCACACGGCGCGTGGCCGAGGCGAGCTTGGCCGAGATGCCGTCCAGAACGCTGGCCAGGTCCTCGCGCTTCACGGGCTTCAACAGGTAACCGATGGCGCCAAGCGACAGGGCCGTCTGCGAGTAGTCGCTGCCCGAGACGACATGGACGGGGATGTGGCGTGTCTCGACATCGCGCTTGAGGCGGTCGAGCAGGGCGAGGCCGGACTGGTCTGGCAGGCCGACGTCCAGCACGACCGCGTTGGGCTTGTAGCTGCGTGCCAGTCCCAGCGCTTCCTCGGCGGTGCCGGTGACGAGGCACTGGAAGCCCATCTCGCGCGCCATGTCGCGCACGATGCCGGCGAAGGTCACGTCATCCTCCACCACCAGCAGCAGGCGCTTGCTAGAGATCAGGGCATCGCGATCATCGTCGATCGGCGCCGCAAGCGCCGCGCGCGCGGGTGCGGCGAGGCTGGCGGGGCTGGGTGCGGGGATCTGGTTCGTCGGGGCTTCGGAAGCGAGCGGCTGCGCAGCCCCCTCGGCGGGCGTATAGGCGACCGGCAGGGTCAGGGCGAAGCGGCTGCCCTGGCCGACCACGCTGGTAAGCGCGATCGAACCGCCCAGCAGCCGTGCCAATTCGCGCGAGATCGAGAGGCCCAGGCCTGTGCCACCGTACTTGCGGCTGACGGTGCCGTCGGCCTGGCGGAACGCCTCGAAGATCGCCTGCTGCTGCTCGGGCGGAATGCCGATGCCGGTATCGCTGACCGCGAGCAGCACGCGATCATCGCCCACAGGCTCGATCTCCAGCGTCACCGTGCCCCGCTCGGTGAACTTGAAGGCGTTCGACAGCAGGTTCTTCAGGATCTGCTCGACTCGCTGGCGATCGGTTTCGAGCGCGCCGGGTGCCCCGGGCTTGATGTCGATCGCGAGCTCCAGTCCGCGCTGCGCGGCGATCGGCTGGAACGTCTGGCGCAAGTCGCCGCTCAGTCGGTCGATCCGCACTGCCTCGGGCCGGATCTGCAAGTGGCCTGCCTCGATCTTCGACAAGTCGAGGATGTCGTTGATCAGCGCCAACAGGTCGTTGCCAGCGGACTCGATCGTGCGCGCGTATTGGACCTGCTCGTCGGTCAGGTTGGCGCCGCGATTGTCGCCGAGCAGCTTGGAGAGGATCAGCAGCGAGTTGAGCGGAGTGCGCAGCTCGTGACTCATGTTGGCCAGGAAGTCGGACTTGTAGCGGCTGGCCTGCTCCAGCTCGGCAGCATTGAGTTCGGTGGCG
>Ga0268266_10000880_pt1 | contig 38924 bp, 28 predicted proteins | sample KBSS13metaG_FD_190356 | JGI IMG/M metagenome (GOLD analysis project Ga0268266, IMG submission 190356) | Switchgrass rhizosphere microbial communities from Kellogg Biological Station, Michigan, USA - KBS S1-3 metaG (SPAdes) (version 2) | ecosystem: Host-associated > Plants > Roots > Rhizosphere...
CGGCGTCAGTGCCGTACGCAAACGCGCCGGAACCCCAGACCATGTGACAGAGCGGACAGTAGATCAAAAGTCCCCACAGCGCGGAGAAGACGACCATCGTGCTGAACTTCATCCGTTCGGCAAAGGCGCCGCAGATCAAACCCGGGGTGATGATGAAGAACATCCCCTGGAAGAGCATGTGCGTCAGGAATGGAATGTTGAGCGTCGGATGGAGCGGAACTTCAGAAGCCTTGAGGCTTTCGTCCCACTTGGCTTCGACCCCTTTCATCCAAAAGTAGTCGGTGTTGCCGATCCAGGGATTGTTGTCTTTCTGATCCGCGGCGTAAGCGCCACCGAACGAGAGCGAGTAGCCGACCGTGGCCCACAGGACCGACATCATGCCCATCAAGAACACGCACTGCATGAGCACGCTGACGACGTTCTTCTTGCGGACCAAACCGCCGTAGAACATGGCCAGGCCTGGCGTGGTCATCATCAGCACCAGCGCCGATGAAGTCAGCATCCAGGCGTTATCGCCCCGATCGAGCGCCCGCGGCGGAGCCGGCGCATCGGCCACCGGATCTGGAAGGCCTGCGCCGACCGTCTGCTGCGCGGTCCCCGGCTCATCGGCCTTTTCCTGACCGAACGCCACACACGGCGCGGCGACAATCACCGCCAAACACGCCGCCATCAACAACCAACGACAACACACAAGAGATCTCATTTTCGCCTCGCGATGACAGAAGGACATCGCCCGACACGGAAGAAAAACGCGAAAGCGACTTCGGGCAGCGCCGCCTGCGCTAGAAAAACTTCACCAAGCCGCGGCATGAATTACACGTCGTGGTTTACACCTCTGGAATGATGCGGGCGGATCGCAACGCATTTGTCGTGCCACGCTTGGTAGCGACCGCGTTCCCTGCATCCCAAAGTGATACCGGGAAAGGAGAAAAAGCATCGTCGCCAGTCGTACGAGCAACGAATGAGGGGCGTTCGCCCGCTGACGATGCGCGGGCTCTCGGCAAGCGATGCGGTGAAAGCTGGCACAACGAGAGCGCGATCCCTTCGCGAAATGCGTTTCTGAAACTCGCGGCAGCCCACGCCGATTTGCAAGTCCTGAAGAAGGTGGTCAGGCACATGGTTTCGGCCAGCGAACGCAAGGCGACTGAAAATCTTTTCGCCGAGTAACGAGCCAGACCCCTGACTTTGCAGTTTTCTGCAGCGGCCGTACGATTTTGTTGCCGTGAGGAGCGGCTCGCCGTAAACTGACGGCTAGCCCGCTGGAGCGTTCGTCTTCGAACTTCTGGTGGCGCCCCCACCCCCGCCTTCACTCCCCTGCCCTGGCCATGACTCATATCGATCTATCCCGTCCAATGGGACGCGCTGCCCAAGTGACCGTCCGGGGGGGACTCTCCCGCCGGCAAATGTTGCAAATCGGCGGACTCGGCTTGATGGGAGTCTCGCTACCGAGGCTGTTGCAGGCCGAGGAACGCGCCGCGGCGGCGCCAAAGTCGAAGGCTGACGCCTGCATCATTATTTTTCTCAACGGCGGTCCCAGTCATCTCGATATGTGGGACATGAAGCCAGACGCGCCCGACGGCATTCGGGGCGAATTCAAACCAATCGCGACCAGTCTGCCGGGAGTTCAATTCAGTGAGCACCTGCCGCGGCTAGCAACGCAGATGCACCGGATGACGCTCGTCCGGTCGATGAATCACACCGTCAACAATGCGCACGCCGCCGCGGTCTATACCAACATGACCGGCCACGACCGTGGCGAGATCGGCGGCGGCACGCTTCCGACGGACAATCCCACGCCGGGCTCGGTGATGGCGATGCTGCGTCCGCCCGAAAAGCAGATTGTGCCGCACGTCACGCTCCCCTTCATTACCAAGGAAGGGGCCGGCGGTCCGCCACAGCCGGGTTTCTTCGGCGGATTGCTGGGGCGCGCCTACGATCCACTGTTTGTGTTGCGCGATCCGAACTCGCCTGATTTCTCCGTGCCAGAGTTGACGCTGCTGGCGGACGTTTCCCTCGAGCGGCTCGCCGCCCGCAAATCACTGCTTGGCGAGATCGACCGGCGCTATGCGTCGGGCAGCGGCCAGTCTGGTGAATCGCTCGATCGCTTCCAACAACGAGCGCTCGATCTGCTGACTTCGCCGACGACACAGCAGGCATTCAAGCTATCGACGGAAAGTGACGCCGTCCGCGATTCGTACGGTCGCAACATCTATGGCCAAAGCGTGCTGTTGGCGCGGCGGATGATCGAGGCCGGGACTCGGCTGGTCACTATCTCTTGGGCGCCCGACGCCAACGCCACGTGGGACACGCACGGCGGCAACTTTGTGAAGTTGAAGAACGACCTCCTCCCTCAGTTCGACTCTGCGTGCACGTCGCTGCTGACGGATCTGGCGGACCGTGGCATGTTGGAGCGGACCTTGGTGGCGGTCCTCGGCGACTTCGGCCGCACGCCCAAGATCAATGGCAATAACGCCGGTCGGGACCACTGGAACTTCTGCTACAGCATCTTGCTGGCCGGTGGTGGTTTCAAGCCGGGCTTTGTCTATGGGGCCAGCGACAAGATCGGGGCCTTCCCAGCTCGCAACCCCATGAGCCCTGGCGACTGCGTTTCGACGATCTATCACGCCCTGGGGATTGATTCGTCGAGGATGATCTACGACCGGTTTGACCGGCCACATCGCCTGGTCCCTAAGGGGGATATTGTCGCTGAGTTGCTGGCGTAACGCGACCGGCTGGCGCGGCGCGGTCGAACTCTCAACTCCCTCCGCCGGGCCCCTTGCAAGGTGAGAAATAGTTTCCGCTATCTGCCCGACGTGATAGAATCGCGCCCTGGGGACAACGAACGGAACTTTCAGGTAATGCCGGGGTTTCAAAGACGCAGGACTCCTGCCGGGGGGCTGGGAACTGCGTTGTCTAACGCTGGCTAGCGACGTTGAGCCATACGCAGACTTCCGGCGCCGGCACAAAATCGAATTCAGAGAACCGCAGCAAATCATCGCTGGCGGTAGCGACGCCGTGACAGTTAAGCCATGGCAGTTACGCGGTGATAGGGGCGTCTGCCCGACGCGGCACTTCGTACAAGACCAATCAGAGGCGACCTCCAGTTAGGGAGATAAAGAAGATGAAATTCATTCGGAACATGAAGTCCATCGGCGCCGTGCAGAGGCTCGCGCTGGGACTCTTCGCGGGCCTGATCTCGCTGAGCCTGATTACGACGGCCGTCGCTCAAAATCAAGATGAGGGAGGCGGTCGAGGTGGACGCGGCCGTGGTGGAGATCGAGAGGGAGGCGGTCGTGAGGGCGGAGGACGCGAAGGAGGAGGCCGTGGTGGATTCGGCGGCGGCGGTCCCGGCGGCGGTGGCCCTGGCGGCTTCGGAGGCTTTGGAGGATTCGGCGGCCCTGGCGGGACCACAGGCCCGGACAAGCTGACGATCATCGCCAACAAGGGAGTGCAAACCGAACTCGACGTCACCGAGAAACAACTGAAGGTGATCGAGGATCGTCAGAAGAAACAGCGCGACATGTTTGGCGAACTTCGCGGCATGGATCAGGAAGAGGCCCGGGATGAGATGACCAAGTTCAATAAGACCAACGACACGGTCATCACCAAGGCGTTGACCGCCAAACAAAACAAACGCTTGAGCGAAATTTCGATCCAACAACGAGGGACGCGGGCCCTGGCGGATCCGGAAGTCGCGAAGGCCCTGGTGCTAAGCGGCAAACAGAAGGACGAGATCGAAGAGATCCAGGAGGAAGCCCGCAGCGCGATGCGCGAGCAATTCGCCGCGATGGCGCAATCCGGCGGCTTCGGCGGGCGCGGATTTGGTGGCCCAGGTGGTGGCGCTCCTGGTGGAGGTGTCCCAGGCGGCGGTAATCCAGCTGGCGCAGCGCCAAATGGCGCCGCTCCCGGTCAACCGCCCGCGGCCGATGGCGCGGCCCCGGCAGCTCCGGCCGCCGATGGCCAACCAGCGGCCGAAGGAGAACGTCCGGCAGGCGATCAAGGTCGCCGTGGTGGACGAGGCGGACGTCCGCAGTTTTCCGAAGAGCAGCGCAAGGCCATGGAAGAGTCGATGGAGAAAATGAACGATCTCCGCACCGGCACGGACGAAAAGCTGCTGGCGGTCCTGAACGACAAGCAAAAAGCCAAGTGGAAAGAGCTGCAGGGCGAACCATTCAAGATGGAGTGGGGTGGCCGGGGCCGTGGCGGTCGCGGTCCGTCTGATGGAAAGGATGGCGAGCAGGCTTCGACCGAGGGCAAGGCCAGCAAGTCGTCAGACAAGCCAGCGGCCAAGAGCCCCAAGGCTCCATCGAAGACCGCGGCGCCGGCTCGAGACAAACTGCCGACCCGCAAATAACGCGAACCGCGAATAGCGACTACTGTTCACCAGAACGCTTGAGATTCAGCGCGAGTTGAGTCTCAAGCGTTTTTTGTGCGCTACGTTCGAATGCTGCAACAGGCGCCTTACCCATTACCGGTCGCGCCTCTCTCAGCACCCCGTTAGGGCATGGCGTAGAAACCATTTCCGGTGTACTTGATGCGTCCCTTTTCGGCGAGCGCCTCCCAGACCTCGGCGGAGAAGTCTTTGGGCGGGATGATCCCATCAATGGCGGATTTCTGACCGCCGCTCATCGGCCCGCGCCCAATCCGAGATTCCTGATCGAGCCGTGTCAGCTTCCAGCGTTTTTTGAAGGCGTTGTACGCGCTCTTCAAGATCTCTGGCGTGATCGCGTCTGCCGCCGGTGGCGTGGCGCTGCTCTCTGGCGCCGTTGGGCCGTCCGTCGACGAAACATCATCCGCGGCGGAATCCAATTGCTCGTCGTTCATCAATTCCTCATCGGCCTGGCAAATTGCGTCTCGTGGCAATTGTTTCAGGTTAGCCGGACACACTGCCACACGCAATAATACGGATTCGACTGGTAGCGGTTAACGCAAAGCCAGGCAAGCGCGCATTCGCTCAGCACGAGAGCTGCCATGATTCCCATTCGCGGACTGTTCGAGGCTCATCTTAATGTTGCCAACCTGACTCGCGCGATGGATTTTTATGGTCGCGTCCTGGGGCTGTCGCTTGCCCACGTGGTCGAAGCGCGGCGGGTGGCGTTTTATTGGTTGGGATCGCCGGGCGAATCGATGCTCGGCATTTGGCAAGTCGGCTCAACGCCACAGCGTTCGAGCTTACATGTCGCGCTTCGCGTCGAGCTGGCCGATTTGCTCGCTGCGCCCGAGCGATTGAAAGCAGCGAACGTGGCGCCGAGAGATTTCCTCGGCGCAGAAACCGACGAACCAGTGGTCCTGGCGTGGATGCCCGCGGCCTCGCTTTACTTCCACGACCCCGACGGCAACCTGCTGGAATTTTTGACGATGTTGCCAGACAGTCCGCGGCCGGAATTAGGAGTAGTCCCCTGGAGCCGCTGGCGTCGCGATCCGCGGTAAGTGAAATCACGAAGAACCCTCGCTAGCGCTTCGGGCTAGTGGGAACGTGTCCGTCAACCAAGGGTCACGCTACAATCGCATTTTCTCCTCAAGCCACACGCCTCAAGCCCCTAGCCTATCGGCCATGCCCACTCGCATTACGGAACCCAAACGGATTCACGCCCACGGACAGCCTCCTAAGGTCATTGAGGAGTTCATCGGCCGTGTGAACTCCGGCACGCAGGCTGTGAGTATCGCCCGGATGGTCAGCCCAGAGGGCTGGAGCGAGCCAGGACAAACGCCTGACTTCGACGAATACACGGTCGTGCTGCGCGGAACGCTGCGGGTCGAAACTCGTGGCGAAACCCAGGACGTGCCCGCCGGCCAGGCCATCATCATTCACAAGGGAGAATGGGTGCGTTACAGCTCACCAGCGGCTGGGGGCGCGGAATACATCGCGGTCTGCTTGCCGGCCTTCTCGCCAGACACAGTTCATCGCGATGGGTGACGGCTTCGCTGCGTCGGCAATTATGGCTTCGTTTACTTGTTCGGCGCCGCATCTACCGCGGGCGCGAGTTGTTTGATTTCTTCGAGCATCGTGCTCGTCCGCTTAGCGCCTTCGGCGTAGGCCGCAACCTCCGGGTGCGCTGCGGCCAATTGCCGCCAGATCGTCGAAGACGCTGACACCGCCCGCGCGGCGTCGGCCAGTTCTCCACGCCCAGCGTGCGCCAGCCCGACGTTGAAGTGCGTATCGGCCAGCATAGCCTGGTAGCCAGGCACGTCCGGATAGTCGGCGATCAGCTTCGTGAGCAGCTCGGTCGTATTACGCCAGGCGTCGTAGGCTTCGGCGGCTTTATTCTCGGCCGATAGCGCCGCGGCCAGGTTGTTTGACAGCCCGGCGCTGGCGACGCGGAATTCGGCTTCGGCGGTGATCGCCTCCGGCAAAGTCTCGCGCAGGCGGATCGCCTCGCGAATCTCGGCCTGCGATTCCTCGTGCTGCTTCAGCTTCCAGTAGGTTGCGCCTAAATTGGCGTGACTGATGGCTTCGTCCAGACGAAACTGCGCCGTGTCTGGAGACTCGGCCGATAGCCGCCCGCGAATCTGCACGGCCTTTTGCTGCGCTGCGAGCGCGTCGGTCAGTCGGTCGGCGCGGCCGAGTTGGATCGCCAGATTGTTCCAGACCACACCGAGCTGCCGCCGATAGTCTGGCTCGGCAGGATTGTCTTCCGCTAACTTTGCCAGCAGTTTGATCGCGGCGCGCGCGTCGCGTTCCGCCTGCTCGAAATCGCCAGTCGATTGAAAAAGCTGCGCCCGACTGTCGTGCGACGCGGCCAGGTCACGCTGGTAATCGACCACGTCGGGCGAGGCGTTTGAAAGTTCTGTCAGCAGCTTGACCGCGTCGTTGTAGGCGCGCTCCGCGTACTGCGGATTGCCCATTTTGCGGTGAACGTCCCCCGCGCGCCGCGCGGCCAACCCTTTCTCGTAGCGCGCTTGCGGATCATCGTCTTTTTGTGCGCGGATTTCAGCAAAGAAGGCCAGCTCTTCTTCCAACAGGCGCTGGGGATCACGACCGGCGCGGCTCAGCCGGCGATCGGCGGCGTCGAGCGCTTTGCGAAAATTCGCTTCGGCCCGCGCGCGCAGCGCCTGCTGCTGAGCGAGCGACGTCCGCAACTGTGCGTTCTTCCAGCCACCATAAGCGATCACCGTAGCGGTTGCCGCGATGGTCACGGCAATCAGCGCAGCGACGGCCGGTCGACGCCGGGCCCATTTGACCAGCACTTCGACGGCGCTAGCGGGTCTCGCCAGGATCGGCCGATTCGTCAGAAAGCAATCGAGGTCTTTGGCCAATTCCGCCGCGCTGTCGTAGCGAGAGCGAGGCGACTTCGACAGGCACTTCAGGCAGATCGTTTCCAGGTCGTGCGGAATCTTGGGCGCCAACCGGCGCGGCGGAATCGGTTCTTCGTGCAGCACCAACAACAAAGTTTCGATCGTGTCCTGACCCAGGATTGGCGGCCGGCCCGTCAGTAATTCGTAGAGAATCGCGCCCAGCGCGTAGATGTCGCAGGCAGGGCCGATCTGCTCGGTCGCGCCGCGCGCTTGCTCGGGCGCCATATAACTGGGCGATCCCATCACGTCGCCGGTGTGCGTCTGGCCAGATTCGCTGGAGAGCAACTTGGCCAGGCCGAAGTCGGCAATCTTCGGCGTCCCGTCGTCCGTCAGCAGGATGTTCGCCGGCTTCAGATCTCGATGGACAATTTCGTGCTGGTGCGCGTGCTCGACGGCGCGGGCCAGCGTAGCGACCAACTCGGCCGACTGCCGGGCTGGCTGAGGCTTCCCGCTGATACGCCCGGCAAGCGTTCCGCCGGAAAAGAATTCGAACGTCAAAAATGGATGGCCACCGGATTCGCCAATATCGAAGATCTGCACGATGTTCGGATGCGCCAACCGGGCGACCGCTTCAGCCTCGGTCCGAAAGCGAGCCAGCAGTGCAGGCGAAGCCAGATTGCCGGCGACGAGCATCTTGATCGCCACGGTCCGCTGCAGCCCTTCGTGAAAGGCCGAGTAGACGACCCCCATGCCGCCGCGTCCCAACTCGGCTACCAGGCGATAACCGGCAACGGTCGGCAAACCGATCTCACTCGCGCTCCAGGCGCCTGGAAGAGTCGCCTCACCGGTCGACTGCTGATTTCCCGAAGGGGGCAGGGTTTCGGCCCAGCCGCCGCAGACTGGGCAAACGTCGGACGCGGCCGCCATGTCGGCGGGCGACTGCCACTGGTGCCCCCGGGGGCAGGTGCGGGTTAACAAGTCAGTCATCGTCGAGCAGCCGCCGGCGCCACGAACTTGTGCGGAAGAAAATCTTCTCGCCGAAGCATGAGCCAGACCCCGGACTTTGCAGTTCTCCTGGTCGGTCGTCGCAATCATACCACGCGTGGCCAAGTCGCAGTTACAATCAATAGTTGACGGCCGTATATTGAAATGCCGGTCCTCATCGGCCGGCGACACCGGGCAAACGATCGACTAGCGCAAGGAGACTTGCCGTGCCACGCCACGACTGGCCACACGCTCGCGGACGGATGATCCAGAGATCGCGTATCTCCGTCGGGCTTCGCCTGAGCACAATCACGATCGTTGTTTATTCTGCCGCCACGATTGCGTTGGCGCAAAGTGGGCCGAAGGCAATCCCGGCGCAGGCGCCCTCGTCAACATCGACGAGCCTGCTCGACAAAGTCTCGCGCGAACGTCGCGTGGCGGCCCAGGCCGCTGAGGCCGAGATCAGCGCGTCGATCCGGTCGGCGCGCGCGCGGCTCGCCACCCAGCCGGCCGAGGCCTATCACGATCTTTCGCTCGAGTTGGATCGCGTTCGCAAGTCGAAGGATCTCGACGCGCCGGATCGAGCGCGCTGGGCCGCACAAATTCGGGCGCTGATGCAACAAGCCTCGCGGCAGGCCTCGAACCGCTCGGAGCTGACGTTGCGCAGCAACGAGCTGAACGCGTCGCAAGACGCCGAAGCGCAGCGGCTGCGCGATATCACGGTCGAACAACAGCGAGCGCAACGGGCCTTGGCGCAGACATCGGCGAACATCCAGCGGCAGCAGTTCGACGCCGCGGTCGACTCTGCCGAGCGGGCCCAAGCCTGGGGTGGCGCCCCCGGCGCGAGCGCGGCCGCGGCCACTCAGGCGCGAATGGCCGGACGTTACGCCACGAACATGACGCAACAACGGATGCGCAACGACGCGTATCTGTCATCGGCCGACTCGATGGCCAGGTCTTCGATTCCATTCTCGGACACGCCCGGCATTCAATACCCATCAGCTGCTGAATGGCAAGCCAAGACCGCGGCGCGCGAAAAGTACGCCGGCATGGTCGATATGCACCGCGTGACGCCGGGCGAGGCAAAAATCGACGCCGCGCTGAAGGAGACCAGCTCGCTCGACTGCGATCAAATGCCCCTCTCCGACGTCGTGTCCTATCTGAAGGCGCGGCACAACATCGAAATCCAGCTCGATCGTAAAGGGCTCGTCGAATCGGCAGTGGATCCGTCGACGCAGGTCACCATGCATGTCAAAGGGATCAAGTTGAAGTCCATTTTGAAGCTGCTCTGCGACGAATTGGAACTGGTCAGCGTGCGACGCAATGACATCTTGTTGATCACGACCAAGGAGAAGGCCGAATACTTCAACGAACCTCGCGTCTACTACGTCGGACCAGAAGTGGTGAACCCAACGCCGATCTTCATGGGCGGCTGGGGAGTGGGCGGATTCTGACCGTTGCTGGGCCTTTCCTTACACGGAGCAGCACTATGACACGGATGCAAATGCTCACGCGTGGGCTATCAGGGTTTGTGATCGTTGCAAGTATTTGTGGCGCGCAAGCGCACGCACAACGCAAGGTATTCGGCGTTGCCGGCGATCCGTATGCCGCGCCGGCCGTATCGCAGGCTCCGGCAGCCGAAAGGAAACCGGAACTGCCACCGGTCGACCCCACTGGTTTCGAGGTTCGACTGAACGACGATAGCCGGATCAAACTGGCAATAGCCGACGAATTGATTGAAGTCGCCGGTCGCTACGGCACGCTGCGCATTCCGTCGAATGAGATCTTGCGGATCGAGTTCGCCTCGCGCGTCAATTCAGACGTCAGGCTGCAGATCGAAAAGGCGCTGGCCGATTTGGGTAGCCCAGATGATACGGTGCGTCAGGCCGCCGCTCTGCAATTGACACGGCAGCGGCACGTCGCCTATCCGTTCCTCACTGGCGCAGCCAAGGATTCGCAATCGCCGGCCGGGCAGCAGGCCGCGGCACTGATCGCCAAGCTGCAGGCGACAGTGAACGAAAAGGATTTTGCGCCGCGCGAGACCGACATGATCTATACCGTTGACGACACGATCGCCGGCATGATCGTGGCCCCGGCGCTCAAGGTCCGCACGGCGCAATTTGGAGAGCTGACGCTCAAGCTGGCCGACGCCCGCAACCTGCGGTTGCAATCCCTGCCGGCAGATGAGCCGGAGAGCGAAGCCGATGGGCAGATCCTCACCGACCCCGGCAACCTGAGCTCGTTCTACGCAACTGTTGGGCAGCTGCTGCGGTTTCGCCTGGTCGGCAACGCCCACGGCGCCGTCTGGGGGACCGACGTCTACACGGCCGACTCTGCGCTGGCCACGGCCGCCGTCCACGCCGGGGTATTGCAGCCCGGCGTGACTGGCGTCGTGAAGCTCAAGCTCGTCAAGCCGCCGGGGGAATTTCGCGGCATGCCTCGCAACGGCGTCGACAGCAACGCCTATGGCCCCTACCCCAAGGCGTTTCAGTTCGTGAAATAACGAATACGAATAGCGTTCACGCCGCGGTGGCAGAATCGTCCGCTACGCGTGGCGTGGCGCAGAGATCTTGTCGCCGTCATTTCGCCCGGCGCTATTCGACGCCAGCGGCCCCATTGTCAGCCTGCAAACACGCTGGAATAATTCAGTGGCCTTCGCTCCAGCGTTTTCGTCCAGAACCAGGCCTGTCGATGTCTCAGATGCGTTGCCCAATTTGCCGTGTGACGTTCGACTCGGAGCATTCCAGCGCGCTGCCGTTTTGCAGTTCACGGTGCCGGCAGATTGACCTCAACCGCTGGCTGGGGGAAGAGTACAGCCTGCCGACTGAGTCCGAAGAAGAGCCGCCGGAGCCTGCATTCGACGAGGATTCTTGATACCGAGGCGCCGAATGGGCCGGACCGCAGGCCTTCGCGTCGGCGTGTCTGGGGCGTTCGCAGGTCGCCCCTACCCAATTGGCCGCCGAGGACTCAATAGGGTGTTTCTGGGCCTCGGCAGGGCGTTTGTCGGCAAGCTCCGCTAGTGCATTTCTCACGCTACCATTACTATAATCCGTGAGATTTCACGGACGATTCCTACGCATTGGTAGCGGAGCACCCCTGTAATGGCCGAAGATCGCGGCGTCCTACGCCAGATCGCGTGGACTGAGCTGTTTCCCTGGTTGGCGCTGGGACGAAGTTTTCGACTGGCGATCCAGACCCGGTTGCTGCTGCTGGCGGCAGCGGGGATCCTGCTAACCGCCGCCGGCTGGGGCGCCATTGGATACGTGTTTGGCGGGCACGACCTGCGGGGCCATTGGGATCCCGTTAAACAGGTGTGGCGTCAACCCGATTCGAATCTGTTGACGCTGGCGACATCTGCGCCGCCAGCCGCGAACGAATCGAGTTCATTCGAGCGGTTTGCCGCACAAATCGGACCGCTGGCAATGCCGTGGTACATGCTCAGCAGTCCCTTCCAGGGGCTGTTTGCCGCGGAATTTGCGCCGCGAATCGGCGAGGACCACCCAACCCCCGCAGCAACACTGCAGGGATTTACATCCCTGCTGCTCTGCGGACTGTGGACGACTGCGATCTGGGCCTTCTTTGGCGGCGTAATCACTCGACTGGTCACGTTGCAATTCACGCATAACGACCGCGCGAGCCTGGGCGCTGCCGTGCGTTTTGTCCGCGCTCGCTACGGCTCGTACGTGGCGGCGCCGTTGTTTCCGCTGTTCGGCGTGCTGCTCCTCTCGCTGCCGGTGGTGATCATCAGCCTGATCGGCCACGGCGGAGCAGGCGGCATGGCGGCGCTGGGTGTGCTGTGGCCGCTATTTATGATTGTTGGACTGGCGCTGACGATCTTCGTCATTGGGCTGATCTTTGGCTGGCCGCTGATGTGGCCGACGATCAGCACCGAAGGGACCGACAGCTTTGACGCGCTGAGCCGATCGTACTCTTACGCGTATCAACGCCCGCTCTACTTTGCGTTCTTGATCGTGGCGACGGGAATCCTGGCCACGATCGGCGCGATTCTTGTCACGCTGTTCGCGGACGTGGTCCTCTACCTGACGGCCTGGACCGTTAGCTGGGGCGCCGGCGGAACACCCCTCTCGCCCGGGGCGCTCGATGGGATGCAGGAAACCTACCCCACGGCTGTGAAGCTGGTCAGCTTTTGGACGGCCACGGTGGGCTTGCTGGTGCTGGCGTACTTTTACTCGTTCTTCTTCACCGCGGCCGTGATCATCTACCACTTGCTGCGACACAACGTCGACGGCGCCGAGATGGATGAGGTCTTTCTCGATCCGCAAGAAGAGCAATACGGGCTGCCGCCAGTGACGACCGATGAGAACGGCGTTCCGGCAGTGGTAAACGAAGGCGGCCGCGTGGGCGCAGCAGCCACGAGCGAAGCTCCGCCAGCGGAATAAGAGCCGGCGTTGTTCCGTGTGCCACTGGCTTCGCCAGTGCCTGCGCTCCGGATGACGCGGACGGCTTCAGATCACTGGCGAAGCCAGTGGCACACAAATCGAACGAGCACTATGCTTCTCGACTCGCTTGCAAAATCTCGTCGACCTGGGCGTAGAACTGGCCCCGTGACATGACATGGTCGCAGCCGGCTGCCGCGGCTTCGGCCAGTTTCGCCTCGTGCACATGCGGGCCGAAGGCGACGACCGCCTGCGGCGGGTTCGCAAGCGCCCGCAACCTGGCCACCACTTCGGCTACGGCGAGATCTGCAAATGTCAGGTCGAGTAAGACCAATGCCCCAGCGGCGGGGCCCGCCAGGTCGCACAGTCGATCGACCGTCATCGCCACACTGAACGGAATCGATTGTCGCGCGGCTGCGCCGGATACCTTCGATGAGGTCGCCAGATCTGCGGATAAGAGAATGACTGGCATATCTGGGTTTTCGTGATCGAGCGGTTGTTTGCTGAAGTGATCTTGGGCTGAATCCGGCGACTCCGTTAGCACTGCTGGGCAAGCCAGCAGTGGCACACGGACGAAACGAACTTGCAGAATAGCACGCGCTAGACCGCTTCTGGCCCTTCCAGCGTGTCACTGATGCGCAGCACGCGTTCTGCTTCGAGAATCAGCACTTTGCCGTCGCCGATGCTTCCTTCGGGGCCTGTGCGGGCGACGCTGTTGATCGTCTCGATCGTCCGCTCGACGAAGTCGTCGTTGACCAGGATCTCGAGCTCGATCTTGCGGAGCAGGTTCGTCTTGTACTCGTGCCCGCGATACATGGCGGTCCGGCCGCGCTGCTGGCCGTAGCCCTGCGCGTCGCACACCGTCATGCGGGTGACGCCAATCTTATCGAGCGCTTGCCGGAGCGAGTCGAGTTTCGTCGGTTGAATGACAGCCAGGATCAGCTTCACGCGAGTACGAGCCTCCGACGTTACAAACCACCACCCGCGCAAAAAAGCACCATGCCCACCGCAGTGAGCATGGTACCCTAAATAGCAATGATTGGAAAAGCAGGCGGAAGGCCCTTAGCAACCGCCGACGGACTTCTTACCTCAAGTCCTCAACCGCTCAAGTCCTCAAGGCCTTCCTCACGGACTCGTCGAAACCAGGCGGGCGTCGAGCACCTTCTTGATCCGCTCTGACGATTCTGTCAGGTGGGCCTTGGTGTAGGTGTCCAACTTCGGATTCGCCTCGAGGGTTTTCTTGATCTTCCCTTCCAAACCGCTCAGCTCTGCGTAGGCCACGGTCTGGCAATCTTGCGGGGCGGCAGTTTGACCCAGGGCGATTGCCGAGAGTCGCTTCAGATAAATCCGCTGCAAGTTGCGTCGCAGGCTGGCCACGGCTGGCTTGCGATCTGTGTATTCGCCAGCTGGCATGTTTTCGACCTCGGCGAAGATTGCCTTGGTCAAGCGCGAGATCAATTCCGCAGTTGTGAACGCGTCCTGATCGGCCGGGATCTTCAACTCGGCGTCATGCACGCGTTCCAAGGTCAAAGACGACAGCAATTGCTGCAGCGTCCGGTCTTGCCACATGGCAATCACTTCGTGCACGGCGTAGTCGCTGCGGAGCGGAGCGCGGGTGCCCCAGTGGCTCCAGCGAGTCGACGCCAGGTGGTTGTACAACTCCGGCGGGAAGTTGAACGGCTTGTCATTGAAGACCTGATGTTCGAGCAGGTCCATGGCCTCGCGCTGCTTGGCGGCCGACACGACGACAAACGGCGGCTGACCGTTGGCGTCCCCCTTGTGATGACGATTGAGATTCACGCCACCCACATAGCGAGCGGCGAACGAAACCGCGCGGCCGTAGTTACCCAACAGCACGCCGAACGCCTGACGAGCACGCTCGTAGCCGTCGCCATTTTCGGTCACACGATCAACCAGGCCCGGCCAGAGGTCGGCAATCAGCTTGGTGCGATCCTTGGCGTATTCGACCTGGTCGGCGCCGAGGTCAAAGCGGTTCGACCCTGGATCCGGATCGATCCCGCGGGTGTCCTCGTCGGTCGAGTAGGCCAGCATCGGATCGCCACTGCGCGAAGCGATTTTCTTCAGTTCGGCGACTTCGCCATCGGTTCCGCCCGAGAAGGGCTTGTAGGCGTATTCAATCGCCCAGATGTCGTACGGGCCGACAGTGTCTGAGAAGTAAGCGCCTTGCTTGAAATCCTTGCCGACGATGTTGGCCGGCGTGTAGTCCATGACCGACGACGTGAGGCCGACGCTCTTGGTCTTTTCCGGATCGTTCAGGTCCTTGAGATTGAAGACCGTGCTGGCCTTGAAGTTGTGCCGCAGGCCGAGCGTATGGCCCACTTCATGCATGGTGACTTGTTTCAAGCCTTGCATGATCAGCTTGTCTTGCTCTTTGACCATTTCCGGCGTGAGGCCGCGAGCGGCGATCACCAGGTTGCCCATGGCCAACTCACGCGACATGCCATTGTGCAACTCACAGCGGCACATGAAGCTGTGATGCAAATGAGGCGGCACGCGGTTCAGCTCTTCCATGTATTCCTTCAGGTCGAGCGGACCGCCGGTCAGGGCAGCCACGCTGGCCGGCGTGAAGTTTTCGTACTCACGCTTCCAGGACTGGATGAAGTCTGAATCGAAGATGATGTCAGCGTCCAGAATCTGTCCGGTCAGCGGATTCACTCGGCTGGGGCCCATGGCAAAGCCGGCGCTGGCCGTGATCCAACGGAACGTGTTGTAGTTGATATCTTCCGGATCCCAGTCACTCTTGTCCGGTTGCTGACGAACTTCGATGGCGTTGACAAAGCCGGCCTTTTCGAAGGCTTTGTTCCACTCCAAAATGCCATCGCTGATTGGCTTGCGATACTTGTACGGAACGGTCTTCTCGATCCAGAAAACGATCGGCTTCTTCGGCGGCGAAAGCTCGGCCGATGGATCGGCCTTTTGCAGATCCCAACGATTCACATAGCGGACAAACCGGTCTTCGTCGGCCTTCTTCGAGAAGTCCTTCACGACGGTCAGGAAGTGCCCAACGCGGTCGTCAGCCAGGCGCGGCTGGTAACCGGTTTGCGGCAACAGGCTGATCGAGTAGTGAACATTGATCGTGGCGCCGCGGCTGTCTGGGATGGTGTCGATATTCGAGTGACCACCCGACGCGTAGGTCGCGGCCACTTCCAGCTCGACGTTGTCCGGCAGCGACTTCACCTCGGCCCAGGCTGACTTGTTTTGCGCGAACGAGAAGCCCGGCATGACCTGCGAGATCTGCGGCAGATCGCTCATAAAGACCTGCGTCAGGTCGATCACCACTCCGCCCGAGGGACCGATGGTTACGATTGGCAGGCTGTACAGAATACTGTCAGTGTACGCGAGCTTGACGGCGCGCTCTTCCGGGCTGCCACTGGCGGCCTTGAAGCGCACATTGCGGCGGACGATGTGGATGTTGTCTTCCACGCGACGGAACTGCCAAACCCAATCGTCGCCAAAGCCCCAGCTCATGCCGCCGTAAAGCGGCTCTTCGCCAATGCCCTTGGCGATGGAAATCAGCACGATGAAGTCGCGGTCCAACTGGCCACCAGATAGCTCGGCAAAGACCTGGCTCCCCTTGTGGTGCAGCTTGACGAGGCCGTCGATGGTCTTGGCATCCTTCATCACATCGGCGAAGGGCGGGAACTTGGGCTTGGGGGCCGGCGGAGTGGCGGCCGGGGCCGCGGCTGCTGGCGCGGCTGCAGGCGCGCCGGCGGCTGGGCCTTCGGCGACATCCGAGCCCTTATTTTTGGTTGCAACGTCGTCGGCAAACGCCGACCGCGCCGAGCTAAACGAGAGCGATAGAACCAGTAACGCCCCGAGCGTCCGAATGACTACGGTATCCCGTTCGATCATGGTGTCCCTTTGAAAGTAGAAGGCCTCGAGTTCGAGGCGAGCTTCGCCAACACGGAGGGCATATTCGGCAGGCTAAACGGAGTGCAGTTCCCGCACTTCCAGGCGGAACTTCGCACTGCGAGGCGCTCGGCAAATATCACCCATTTTATCAAGCCAAATCGTTTCATGGAAAGGATTTCGCCCCACCCCGGGCGCGCTTTTCCCCATCCGTCAGGCCGGATATCCGGCTTGCGCGGGCCAAAAGCCTCGCCATCCCCCCAGGCCGATCGCCTTATTTCTCAGCCTTCGGCTCGGGGAATTTGCCCAGCATTGTGTAGATGTTAACCAGCGCTTGGTTCATCATTTTTTCGCCGGCGCCAATCTCGACCGGCGAAACCTGGGGGTCGGCTCCGTACCCCCCCTCGCTGACGGCCTCGATCGTCGGGAAATACATGTCATGCCCGTTGCAGTAGCCAAAAAAGAACGTGTGAGGCGTGTACGACCGCTCTTTCAGCCGGTTGGAGTGATTCGAGAAGAACTCGCCAGACCCACCCACCAGGGCGATCTCGCCATTGAGCAGGACGGTGTTCATCTCTGGCCGCACGCCATCCTTGCTGACCTCGACGAAGCACTTCACCAGTTCTGGAAAAAACGCCTTTCCGTACAGGACCGAAACCAATGGATTGTTGAAATCGACTCGCGATGGAAAGACGAATTGATCGACCTTGCCTTTGATCCCCAGGGTCTTGGGCTTGGCCGTCTCGGTCGCCTTGGCCAACTCCAGCACCTGGTCGGCCAGGGCCGCGCCGAACTTCTCATGCCCGCCAACGCCTGGAGGGGGATTGGCGCTCAAGTCACCCGAGGCCCCTTGCATGAATACGCAATGGGTCGACAGATCGTTCTCGACCTTCTTCTTCATCGCGCCGGGATAGTCGGCCGAGAACTTCAGGATCTGGTCGTCGATCATCGTCGGGTGAGCCGCGAAATTGACCAAGATTGCGATCGGCTTGCCGGCCTCGTCGTCGAAACGCATCACGCCCAACATCGGGTCGGTCGCCTTCGGCTCGCGCTTGCTGTGGCGATTGCGGTTGTAGTTGATATTCTTCGTCGAGATGCCCAGCTTGGCCGGCTTGGCGTTGCGATCGGCTTCCAGAATGGCTTCGATGTACAAGTCCGGCAGTTGCTTGGCGTAGGCGACGGCGGCGTCGAACGTCCCCTTGCCAAAGCCTTCGCGGTCCAATAGCTCTGTGACCGGGCCATGGTGCGAGTGGCTGCCGCTGATCATCACGTGCTCGATCCCGGCCTTGGCGACCGCGGCGCGGATCTTGGCCATCATCGCTTGCGTGGGGCCACGGCCGATATCGGTTCCGATGATCGCCAGCTTGTCCTTCCCGGACTGGATGACGATCGCCTTGGCGTATAGCGGGTCGAGCGTGCCCTGCGAAAGAGCCGCGTGCCGGGCGCCGTAACCCCACATCGGCACCGGGGCCGTGGGGGTGACGTCGCGCGTGGCGACACCGACGGCAAAGCGGCCCTCGGCCGGGGCCGACGAGTCTTTTTTCGCCGCCAGCGCGGTCCGGCCGATCAGGGCGCCGATTACGGCAACGACCATCGCCAGGCCCAGGACGTTTACGCCGGTAGAACAGAAACGAAACGCGATGCGTGACATATGAGGAAACTCCTGAGTCAGTCGGGCGTGATTCGTCGGGCAGGCCGAGCGCGGAATCCCTCGACTATACTTGTCGGCCGCGGCAGACGCCACTACCGGTCAGGAGTTGAGAAACGTCGCTGCGAGCGACGCACTATGCCAGCCGCGTCAGGGGCGACAGTCAATAGCCAGGGACGTGAGTCCCTGGAATGCCGTGGTCCGCGAAATCGTCGTTCAAGCCCCAACGGGGCGAAAGATCCTTTATGCCGAATGATCGGCTACGGCTGGACCAATTTTTGCCGGACACGATCATCGAATCGACACGAAGAGACTGTCGCCCCGTTGGGGCTTTACGACATGACGGTGTCGCCCCCGAATCCAGGGGCTCACGCCCCTGGCTATTAACTCGTCGCCCCTTTGGGGCTTTTCTGCTTGCGCCGTGTAGCAGCCACTGAGCTGTCGACCGCTTTACGCCCGCTCGCGGCGGCGCGGGGCTTCGAACGGCGGCGCATCTTCCTCGGCGCCGTCGTCCGAATCGGCCTCGTCTGAATCGGCCTCGTCTGAATCGACGCCTTCATCCGTCGCGTCGTCGTCTGCTTCCTCATCGTACGAGTCTTCGACCTCTTCGTCCGATTCTTCGTCGTCCGAATCGTCGCTCTCATCGACTGGGGCCGGTTTGACGACCCGCTTCGGGCGCACGGCGGGCATTGGCGGCGCGGAGTCTTCGTCCTCGACCGGCGCCGGCAGGATCTTGTTGTTGCGCTTGCGCGGCGCAGGCTCCGGTTCGGGCTCGGCGCCTTCGCCGATCATGCGTTGCCAATCTTCGATCGTGATCAGCACCTCGCGGGCCTGCGATCCGTTGTACGTGCCGACAATTCCGTCCTCGGCCATGTAGTCGATCAACCGGGCAGCGCGGCCATAGCCGATACCCAGCGCCCGCTGCAAGAGCGAAACGCTGCCGCGCCCTTCGCGGATCACCACGTCGACAGCGCCTTCGTACAGTTCGTCGCGGTGTCGCGGCGCGCCAGGCTCGGCGCCGGCTTCGTCGGCCGGCTTGAGTTGCACCAATTCCTTGACGAATTCCGGCTCGGTCGTGCCGACGCACTCGACGACGCGCGTGATCTCTTCGTCGCTGACGTATGTGCCTTGGCCGCGGTTGAGCGTACTGGTGCCTGGCCAGAGGAACAACATGTCGCCGTTGCCCAGCAGCTTGTCGGCGCCCATCTCGTCGAGCACCACGCGGCTGTCTGTGCGGCTGGCGACCTGAAACGCAATACGGGCAGGCAAGTTCGACTTGATCAAACCGGTAATAACGTCGACCGTTGGCTTTTGCGTGGCGAGCACCAGGTGGATACCGACCGCTCGGCTCTTTTGCGCCAGGCGAATGATGTGCGTTTCCACTTCCTTCGCCGCGGTCATCATCAAGTCGGCCATTTCGTCCGCGATGATCACGATGTACGGCAGGTGCGTGGGAATGCCAGCCCGCTCTTCCTCATTCTCCGGCTGCAAGCGCTCCATCAGCTCTTCGTCGCCGAGCTGGTTGTAGCCAGCGATGTGACGCACGCCAGCCCGCGCGAGGAGCGCATAACGCTCTTCCATCTTGTCGACGGCCCAGGCCAGGATCGCCTCGGCCTTCTTCATGTCGGTCACCACCGGATGCATCAGGTGCGGTAGCGTCTTGTAGGGGCTGAGTTCGACCATCTTCGGGTCGATCATCAACATTCGCACTTCGTCCGGCCGGCGGGTCATCAACATCGAGACAATCAGCGTGTTCAAGCACACGCTTTTGCCCGTGCCCGTGCGGCCGGCGATCAACAAGTGGGGCAGCGTCGCCAAGTCTGCGACCATCGGGTTGCCCGCGACGTCTTTGCCAAGGAAGACCGGGATCCGCATCTTGGCCGACTTGTCGTTGGCCTCTTCCATGACTTCGCGCAACCGCACGATCTGCCGCTCTTCGTTCGGCACTTCGATCCCGACGGTGTTCTTGCCCGGAATGGGCGCGACAATACGGACGCTGGGCACGCGGAGCGCAATCGCCAGGTCGTCTGCCAGGCCGGTGATCTTGCTGAGCCGCAGGCCGGCTTCGAGCTCGACTTCGAACTGAGCAATGACCGGGCCGGTTTCGATCTCGACCACCTTGACCTTGAAGCCGAAGCTGCCGAATGTCTTTTCCAGAATCTTGGCCTTGCGGCGGACTTCCTTCTCGTGCGCTTCGAAGCTGACTTCTTCGCCTTCGACCAATAGGTCAATACTCGGCAACTGATACGGCCGGCTGTCATCGGCGCGAATACCAGCGTTGAGCGCGTCCATGACCGTCTGCCGATCATTGCGTCGCTTCGGCTTGACGCGCATCGTGCTTTCTTCTTCCACCTCTTCGGTCGCGGCTTCTTCCTCGACGGATGCTGGCGTTTCCTCAGCGCCGGTAGCCTCGGCCTTCGCCTTACCCTTGACCGGCGCGGGCTCCTCGGCGTCGTCCTCGGGCGAATCTTCGGAGTTCTTGCCACGAATGCGCACGTTGGGCTCGGTGGCGATCTCGACCTCCTCGAGGTCGGTCGGCGCCATGCCGGCGGTCGTGGTTTGAGCGCGTTTGGCCAGCGCCGCGCGACCGGCGATCGCCAGGCCTTGGCCGATTTTCTTCGTCGGCGTGCCGACGACAATCGCGCCGGCGCGGACCAGGATGTAATCGCTGGCCAGCAGCAGCCCACCGGCCAAAACGCTGGCTACGACCAGGTAGGCGCCGACGCTCGCCACATGCGTTTCGAGCAGCGCGCGCCCTATCGCGCCGACATAACCGCCCGAACCGATCACCGGCCCGGGCGACCAATGGGGCGCGGCCATGGCCACGAGTGTCGTCAGCCCAGCCAACGATAACACGGCGCCGAAGCCGCGCAGCCAGGGCTGGTCAATGTTTCGATGGACGATCAGCACATAGGCGACCAGCGCGATCGAACCGGTCACGAAATACGCGCCCAGGCCCAATCCCTCGAAGAGGATCAACGACACCCAGGCGCCGGCCGGTCCGCAGGCGTTATGCGTCTCGGTCCGAGGGGGCCAGGTCACGCGACTCGGCGGATCGGCCGGGTCAAACGTTGCCAGCGCCAGCGCCAGAAAGATTGCCAGCGCGGCCAAAACGAGCGCGGTCAGGTCGCGCTTCAGCGTTCGATTCTCGAGCATGTGCAAGCCGTCTCTACATTGCGACTAGCGAGCCGCCAAAGTTCTGGCGACAGCGCCACACAAGTGGGGCGCTCCATGCCCGACACGAATCCTCAATCCCTGATCTAATCGGCGCCCAACAGGGCGAGCGCCCAGAGACAGTTTTTTCGTCCGCGCCCCTTGCCGGACAGGCGCCGGGCGAACGACCCATCACCGCGGCAGAATCGGCGCCAGCGGCCCACGAGATTCTTGTAGTTTCGTAGGTCACGCACGCCGTGCGTGACATTCTGCGCGACATTCGGGCAGGCAATGCCTCGTCAGCGACTCGTCTTCCTTTGGAAGTCTATCACTCGCGAAGCGCCGGACTACGGCATCGCAATGGTTATTACGCGGGAAACGAACAGCGCCATTCCATGCGCGCCGCGTAGGCAAGATGTAGCGTCGCGAAGATCTACGGCGCTGTAGGTTCGACGGTTGATGAGGACTCTTCGACCGGCAGTTCGTAACACGCCATTTCCAAATGGTTACGCACCAGTGCCCGGCGCCCGACCAGCGCTGGATTGTTCCAGGTCTTGCCATCGATGGCCTGAATCAGGCCCAACTCTTTGAACTCTTTGGGGTTCGCTTCGACGAGCGCCAGTTCCCCCTTTTCACTGAGGACGAGAATCAGATCGCCGCTAAGCAGGATCTGCCCGTGCTCGTATCGCCCTTTCCGCCATTTGCGGTCGCCCTTGGCCAGATCAATGCACTCGAGGACGCCGGCGTCTAACCCGTACAGATGGCCGTCATAGATCACCGGGTTGGCGTAACTGCACTTCATCGCGCGGTTGCGCCACTCGGGCGTCAGTTCCCAGGCTTCGCCATTCTTGGCCAGCTTCAGCAGCGCGCACCCGGCGGCGGAGGAGAGAATGACGTGCGACGAGTCGATCATCAGCGGCTGCGCGGCGTTGGTGTCGAAGTCGCTCACCCAAGGAAAGCGCCACAGGTCGTGCCCCGTCGCAGCGTCATTGCCGGCCAGACCGACGGCGTCGAACGTAACGATTGTCGGCCCGCTATCGAGCGCAAACAAATCTGGTGATGCATAGCTCGATTTTCCCTCGCCCCCTTGCCAGCGCAGTTCGCCGGTTGCCGCGTCATACGCCAGCACGGCGGCGCTTTTGTGGGCCGCGGCGTCATTTTGACTAGCGCCTTTGATTGGCTGCGTTCCCGGATTGACGAAGACCAGGCCATTCGCGACCAGCGGCGAACCGCTCATGCCCCAGTCGAGATTGCCGGCGCCGTTTTCGGTGAGAATGTTTTTGTTCCAGATTTTGTTGCCGGTTAGCGCGTCGACGCACACCAGTTCCCCGGTGGCGCCCAGCGAGTAGACGCGCCCCTCGGCGATCGCCGGCGTGGCCCGCGGCCCGTCGCCTCCCATTGCCTCGTGGAAGAGCGCCGGATACTCGTGTGCCCACAGCTCGCGCCCGGAAGGCACGTCATATGCAACGATCGCTTCGTTTTCTCGGCGCTGTTCGATCGTAACGGCCAGATCGCCAACCACGGCAAACCCGGCGTAGCCTCCGCCGCACGGTTGCTTCCAAAGTAATTTTGGCGGTCGCTCGCTCCAGTCTCGGGCCAGCTTCGGCCCGATGACAACTCCGTCTCGCTTGGCGCCACGATATTGCGCCGAGTCTTCCGGCGTGAGATGCGCGATTCGCTCGGCGTTCAGTGCGGCAGATGGCGCCTCGCCGGCGGCGCGTTGCTCGGCTAGCCGAGCGTCGAGCAGGGCCTCGCGCGAAGGGTTCCAGCGGAAGTCAAACGTCGGCTTCATGTCTCCGGAGAATGTGACGCGGCGGATCGCGGCCATCGACGTGCCCCACAGCGCCACCACAACCGCCAGGGTTACCAGTTTGATCGATCGGCGAGCGCCAGACAGAAAGAAAAACCAGAACCCGATCACGAGCAACATCACGACGACAGCCAGAAACGAGAACGAGGAGCGCATCCCTCGGTCGAACGTCTCTGGCGGCAAAACCCACAGCCCGACAATCGTGGCCAGCGCGAGCGCAACTGCCACCAGCGGAACCGCGCGACGTTTGAGGCCGATCAAAGGCTGCGCAGGCGAAATCGACGGACTACTCATGGTAATCACCGCAATGACTGGAAATGAATGGAGCTAAGACAGCAGCGACGTGAGCACTTTAGCGTCGTAGACGTCTGTCAGACGTTCGTTGCGACCTTGGAGATTGTAGGTGACGCGTTGATGATCCAAACCCAGTAGGTGCAACATCGTGGCGTGCAGATCGGCGACCATCGTCCGTTTATCCGTAGCGTGGTAACCAAGCTCGTCGGTGGCGCCGTAGGCCTGGCCGCCGCGAATTCCGCCGCCGGCCATCCATAAACTGAAACCCTGCTTGTGATGATCGCGGCCCTCGGCGCCTCCTTCGCTAACCGGAGTGCGACCGAACTCGCCTCCCCACACTACCAGCGTTTCGTCGAGCAGTCCGCGCCGCTTGAGGTCTTTTAGGAGCGCGGCCGACGGTTGATCTGTCTCCTGGCAGCAGTTCTTCGTCCCTTCGGCGTTCTTATTGTGCGTGTCCCAAATCTGGCCCTGCACAAAGATCTGCACGAACCGGACGCCGCGTTCGATCAATCGCCGGGCGATCAGGCAGCGACGCCCGTAGCTTTCGGTCTTGGGGTTATCGAGCCCGTACAGTTTGTGCGTCTCGGCGGTTTCGTCGGCCAGGTCGAGCGCCGCAGCGGCTTCGAGCTGCATGCGGGCGGCCATTTCGTAGCTGGCGATCCGGGCTTCGAGCCGGGGCGCCATTGCCGGGCGCCGCGACAGGTGCTCTTCGTTCAGCGAGCGCAACAGATCCAAACGAGCGCGGCTGACCGTTTCGCTGACTGGAGTGCTAGGTTGCAAGTAGAGAACGGGCGTGCCGGTGTGGCGGAAGTGGACCCCTTGATAACTTGGCGGCAGAAAACCGCTCGACCAGTTTCGCGAGCCATCGGTTGGTAGCGCCGAGTCGTTACGCAGCACGACGTACGCCGGCAGATTCGCGTTGTCGGATCCGAGGGCGTAGTTGACCCAGGCCCCCACGGTCGGGCGACCTGAGATGATTCTCCCCGTGTGCATGTGCCACAGCGCTTGCTCGTGGTTGTTGTGCTCGGTGTACATCGAGCGAATCACCGCAATGTCGTCCGCGCAACTTGCCATGTGAGGAATCAGTTCAGAATACTCGACTCCGCACTGACCGGCCGGGGCGAACTTGAACGGCGAACCCAACAGCCCGCCATGCGGCGAAAGCTTGACCAGATCACTGAATGAATCGGGCATCGGCTGTCCATGCCGACGCGATAGTTCCGGTTTTGGATCGAACAAGTCGACATGACTTGGACCGCCGTGCTGGAAGAGCTGAATGACGCTCCGCGCCCGGGGCTTGAAATGCGTGCGCGGAAGTGGATCGGCGGCGCCACTTGCTGAAGTTGCGCCGCGCGCAATGTCTTCGCCAACGAGGGCCGCTAGGGCGACGCCGGTCAGCCCGGCCGCGGCCTGCGTAAAGAGCTGCCGCCGGCTGAGCAGGTTTGCCAATCGATTGACGTCGAGTTGATTTTCAAACATAGCGACGGCCCACGTTAAGCTGGACTCAATAAATGGCGTCAATCGACGTGCAAAAACTCGTTGCTGTTCAGTAGCACCAGCGCCGCTTGCGACCAGGCCCGCTCGGCGGTCGCCTGTTGGCGCTGCGCATCGGTCTGTTCGGTTTTGGCCTGTGGCGGCGCTTCCGCAGCGCAGGCGGCAAGCATTCGAGTGATCGCGGTGCGTTCCTTGGCTGTCGGCAGCCGGGCGAATAGCAATCGAAACGCGACGTCGCACTGACGATCGACATTGTCGCCCGCCGCGGCCAGCACGCGCGATCCCACCGCGGCGGCGGTCCGTTCCGCAAACGGGCCGTTCATTAGCGCGAGCGCTTGGAGCGGCACGATCGACTCTGTCCGTTGCGGGCAATTCACTTCCATCATCGGCGTGTCGAACAAGTCAAGCATCGTCAGATGCTGGCTCCGCCGCACGACCAGATAAACGCTGCGGCGATTCCCCTGGGCGTTGTCGGCAGTGACAACGGAACCATCCGGTTGCGCCGCGACCGGCGCCGGCGGGCCGAACATATCGGGCGTCATCTTGCCGGCCACGGAGAGCATCGCGTCGCGGACGACTTCGCCTTCGACGCGCCACGGCCGCCACGTAGAGAGCAGGACGTTATCCGGATCGGCCACCGCCTTGGCTGGGTCAACATCGGACGATTGCCGATACGCGGTCGACGTAACGATCAACCGATGGAGCGCCTTTTGGCTCCAGCCGTGGCGGATGAATTCGATCGATAGCCAATCCAGTAGCTCCGGGTGCGATGGCGCTGCGCCGGCGCGGCCCAGGTTGGCGATCGTGGGGACAATGCCACGGCCAAAATGATGCTGCCAGAGCCGGTTCACGTGCGCGCGGGCGGTCAGCGGATTCTCGGGCGAGGCGATCCACTCGGCCAGCGCGCGGCGGCGACCGCTCGTCTTGTAACCAGGCTGCGGCGTGAATTTGAAATCGGCCTTGGCCAACACGGCAGGGACTTCCGGCGCCACCACGATGCCCGGCTTGTTGAAATCTCCGCGCACCAGGACATGCGTCTCGACCGGCTTGTCGTCGAGATCCGTGAGACCTCGAATAGCTAAAATATCTTGCCGCAGGCTTTCTTCCGATTGCAGGGCGGCCTTCAGTTTTTTCTGTTGCACTGCGAAATCGTCGAAGCGTTTGGCCAAGGCGTCCGGCGCAACAGAAACGCCGGCGCCATACTTGGCAATGACCTGCTTCTGCTCTTCGGTCCGTTTCTTTTCTTCGACGATTAGAGCCGCCTCGAGCGAGTCGACGACGGTTTTTTCGTCCGTCACGGTCGACACCTGATCGCCAGCCTTGGCGGCAGTTTGTACGACTTCGCGTAACAGCTTCTTGCGATAAATCGCGATCAGTTCCGTCAGTTCCTGTTGCAGCTCGGTGATCCGGGCCGCGACGCGTTTATTGTGCGTGTCAATCCGCGCGGCCTGCGCTTCGGTCGCCAAGGGGATGCCGCGCACACTGGACGGTTGCCAACGACTTGGATCGTACGATGGCGTCAACACGGCTTGCAGCGCGTAATAATCTCGCTGAGAGATCGGGTCGAACTTGTGGGCGTGGCAGCGTGCGCAGTGCATCGTGAGCCCCAGCATGGCCGAGCTGACGATCTGCACTGTGTCGCTAATGACCTGGTGGCACTCGTTCTTCTCGATATAGCCGGGATATGTCGGGTCACTCGCGGTTCGCAAAAAGCCGGTGGCCGTCAGGTCTTCGATCATCTGCGGAGTCAGCTCTTCGGCGCGACGCCAATCGCTCATCTCGTCGCCGGCGAGTTGTTGCTTGATGAAATGGTCGTACGGCGTGTCGTTGTTCATGGCGCGGATGACGTAATCGCGGTAGCGCCACGCCTCGGGGCGCTCGCGGTCTGCGGCCAGGTAACCGTCGGAATCGGCGTAGCCGGCGACGTCCAACCAGTGGCGAGCCCAGCGTTCGCCGTAGCGTGGCGAAGCGATCAATCGATCGACCAGCCGCTCGTAGGCGTCGGGCTGATCATCCTTCAGGAATTCATCAAGCTGCTCGGGCGTCGGCGGCAGTCCGTGCAAATCAAAACAAAGCCGGCGCAGTTGCACGGCCTTCGTGGCGTCGGGATTGAACGCCAGTCGTTTGGCTTCGAGCTTCTCGAGCAAAAAAGCGTCGATCGGCGTGCGGACGCGGTCTTGATGCTTGACCGCGGGAACTGGCTGTGCGACCGGCGGCTTGAACGCCCAGAAGTCGCGATCCTTCGCGCTGACGCGCGGCGCCGGCGCTGTCTCGGCCGGGTCTTCCGGATTGGCGAGCTTTGCGCCGTCGGCGATCCACAACCGAAGCGTTTCTTTCTCGGCGTCCGAGAACGCGGTTTCCCCTTCCGGTGGCATCTCGCCGGCGCTGACGCGCTTCCAGAGCAAACTTTCGTCTGGCTTGCCAGGCACAAGCGACGCACCGGAATCTCCACCGACGAGCAAGTTCGCGCGACGGCGAACATCGAGCCCGGCCTCGGCTTCGGCCTCACCGTGACACTTGCCACAACGGGCGGCCAACAGCGGAGCGATGTCCCGCTCGAATAGCGGGCCATCCGCAGCGCGCGAAATTGCCGAGTGGCCCAGCAATGCCGCCGCAGTCAACAGCGACCAGGCGATCCAGCGTTGCAATCGGAACGGACTCAAGACCACAACTCCGCAGGTTACGGGCTCGGACGCCGGGGCGATTCAAGCGCACGGCTGCACGCCCGAAAGCTGGTCGAGATTGTACCATAACCGCAAACGGCGGTCGCCAACCGGGCGGCTGGCCGCAATCCAACGGATGGCAAGCAAAGAATTTGCCACCGAGAACACCGAGGACACGGAGAGGGCTCAGGAAAGCGATTCAAGACGATCGATCATCATCCTGCGTCTGCTTCGATCGTCCTCTGCGCCTCCGCGGAGAGAAGCAGGCAGAACTGTGGGAGCACCCATCCTTCGCCGCCCACAAATTCGTGGGCCACTCAGGCGAATTCGATCGCCGCGGCGTCAAAGACGGGGCCTTCGACGCAGGTGCGGCGGTAGTCCCAGCCGCCGCTCGCGTCGCGGATCTTGGCGACGCAGCTAAAGCAGATCCCGATGCCGCAGGCCATTGGCGTTTCGAGCGAAACCTGGCAAGGGACCAGTGTCGGCGTGATCAGTTTGGCAGCAGCATGCAACATCGGCTCTGGCCCGCAGCAGACGATGCGATCGCGCGCGGTCAGTTTCGGGAGCAGTTCGCTGACGAGCTCCGTCACGCGACCATGCCGGCCGGCTGTGCCGTCGTCAGTGCTTAACTGGACGTTGACGCCCAGCGTTTCGAAGTCGGCGACGCCGGCCAGGTATTCGCGATTGCGCGCGCCGTAGCAGAGCGTTACCTGTCGGGCGGGGGGCGCGCTGCGGGCTGGATCACCATAGGCTCGCAGACCAAGGTATTCGCGCGCGAGCGCCACGAACGGTGTCTGACCGATACCGCCGGCCACCATCACCAAATGCTCGGCCGGCGTGGCGGCGAAGCCATTGCCGAGTGGTCCCCAGACATCGAGCTTTCGGCCGGGGCGTGACTGCGAGAGCAGCGTCGTGAACTTGCCCATCACGAGGTAGACAACGTCCACGCCGGTCGGCTGGCCAGCGCCGTTGAAGACCGTGTCGTAGAGGGCCAGCGGTCGGCCGAGGAGTGGATCGTTCAAGCCGCTCGCGCGGAGCATCAGAAACTGGCCCGGCGTGATTCGGCGCGCGATCTCCGGCGCTTCGAAGCGAACGCGAAACGTGTCGCGCGCCAACTGGACGTTCTCGACAATCTCGACCGTGCGATAGAGTGCGCGGTCAGCGAAACATGCATCGTGCGGATCGCTCATCAGTCACAGCATCCTTAGCGACAAAAATTCCTAGCGGCGTTTTCCCTTGCCTGGTCGCCCGCCGCGCGGCGGCTTTCCGCCACCGCCACCCCCTGCACTTCCGCCGGCTCCGCGGTTCGCGCCCCCGCCTTGGTACCCGCCACCGCCTGGGCGACCTGACGGACGACCACCCGCGGCGCGACCGCCAGCTGGTTTCCCTCCGCTAGGTTTACCGCCGCTCGGTTTGCCTCCAGTGGGCTTCCCACGGCCGGGGCGACCAATTCCGGGACGACCGCCCACGGCGCCGCCAGCGCCACTTGGTCTAGATCCGCCGTAGGTCTTTGCTTCGCCAATCCCGCCGTAAGGGCTGCGTCCTTCGCGCGGTGGACGTCCGCCTGGACCGCGCGGTGGACGCGCTTCGCGAATTCGCGGCGCTTCGGGCACGGGAGGCCCAGCAACTTCGCCAATCACAGTCCCGTGCCGAGGCATGTCGGGGCGCGCTGGTCGAGGTGGACGGGATCTTGGCGCCCGCGCGGTGCTTCCTTCGTCACGATCTCGACCGCCACTGCCGTACGGCGGTTTGCCGCCAGCGCCGATGGGACGCTTGGCGCCGGTCCCTTTGCCAAAGCGAGGTTTCCTCGCCGGCGCGCCGGCCGGACGAGGGCCACCAGGGCGTGGGCCGCGCTCGCCGCGCGTGAACGACTTCTGTGGCGACTCTTCATCCCCTGCCGGCTTGCTCCGCCGCACGAGCGCGCCGCCCGGACGCGATGAGTGCTTCGGCGTTCGCTTACCGGGCAAGCCCTTGGGACGGACGCCGGCGGCTGCCACGAACTTTTCCATCAATTCGCCAGGGCGATATTTGCGGAGCGCTCGGACCTCGGCCGGGGCCAGGCGTCGATATTCGCCCGGCGCCATGTCGGCCAGCTTCAGTCCCGCAATCGCGACGCGCTTGAGTTGCAACACCTTGTGCCCGACTCTGGCCAGCACGCGGCGGATCTCGCGGTTCTTGCCTTCGCTGAGCACGATCTCCAGCAGCGTGCCATTCTTTTGCACTTTCTTGACACGCACGCCATCGACGCGGGCAAAGCCTTCGGCCAGGTGAACGCCGCGACGCAACGTTTCGAGCGAGTCCGGTTCGAGCGAACCGGCGACGACCGCCAGATAGGTTTTTTCGATCTCGTAGCGAGGATGGGCCAGGCGATTCGCCAGTTCGCCATCGTTCGTCAACAGGATCAAGCCTTCGCTCGACATATCCAATCGGCCAACTGTGAACAGTCGTTCGTTCATCGGTGGCAGCAGGTCAAGCACGCGGGGCCGACCGGACGGATCGGAATTTGTCGAGACGACGCCGACCGGTTTGTAGACCAGATAATAAACGTGTTGCGATTTGGCGAGTGGCACGCCATCGACGCGGACTTGCTGGTCCGAGGTCACCTTTGTGCCAAGCGCAGTGACGGTTTTGCCATCGACGTCGACGCGGCCCGACGTGATCAACTCTTCGCAGTGGCGGCGACTGCCGACGCCGGCGCTGGCCATCGCTTTTTGCAGACGGATTGCCTCGCCGGATGGCGTGGAACCATTGTCTCCTGCATCGTCCGAGAACGATTCAGCAGACTTGGACTCGGCGGCGGCTTGTTTACGATCGGCGCGTGTCATGGCAGGCAAAGCTTTCAGGGCAAGGACAGGCCGAGAAGCCGGCCAGCGGAGCAGTAACAAGCATAACTCACCCACCGCGTCGGCGGCAGGGGCCGAGGCGGGCACAAAGGGGAGATTCACGGTCGCAAAACCTATAGTCGGCCTCTGTGAGCCCGGCAATTATCCCCTCTACTTGGCCCTTCGACAGGTCGCGGTCTCGCATGGTATGCTTCGCCACGAATCCTCCCACCATCACGCTCTGCAAATCGGAAAAGTTGACACCGTGTACGACAAGTCTGCTCTGATCGCGCTGGTTCGCCAGAAGGCCCTGAAGTTTGGCGACTTTACGCTCGCCTCGGGCAAGAAGGCGACGTTCTACCTCGACACCAAGCAAGTGACGCTCGACTCGGCAGGCGCCTGCATGATCGGTGAGGGGATCCTCGACCTGATCACGCCGAACATGCCCAAGGCCGTCGGCGGAATGTCGATTGGCGCTGATCCGATCACCGGCGCCGTGGTCACGCTGGCCGGCGTGCGCGGGACGCCACTGTTGGGCTTCATGGTTCGCAAAGAGCCCAAGGGGCATGGCACGAATCAATATATTGAAGGCCCGGTGCAAGCCGGCGACGAAGCCGTGATTGTCGAAGACGTCGTCACGACTGGTGGCTCGTCGATGCTGGCGATCGACCGGGCGCTCGAGTTCGGCATGAAAATCAAACGCGTGATCGCGATTGTCGACCGTCTGCAAGGGGGCCGAGAAAACTTCGCATCGCGAGGGATTGAACTTGAGACGCTGTTGACGATTCGCGATTTTGGAATCGATCCGCAAGCCTAGCGCGATGCTCCCTCTCCCGGCGGGAGAGGGTTGGGGTGAGGGCCGACGCGAATTAGGGTTTTCCAACTAGCTCGATCGTGCGCGCTGCTCTGCCCTCATCCGGCGTGCTAACGCACGCCGCCTTCTCCCGGCGGGAGAAGGGATTGTATTCTCCCTCTCCCGCCGGGAGAGGGTTGGGGTGAGGGCCGAAGCGAGTTAGGGTTTTCCAACTAGCTCGATCGTGCGCGCTGCTCTGCCCTCATCCGGCGTGCTAACGCACGCCACCTTCTCCCGGCGGGAGAAGGGTTATGCATTCTCCCTCTCCCAGTGGGAGAGGGTTGGGGTGAGGGCCGAAGCGAGTTAGGGTTTTCCAACTAGCTCGATCGTGCGTGCTGCTCTGCCCTCATCCGGCGTGCTAACGCACGCCACCTTCTCCCGGCGGGAGAAGGGTTTTGCATGCTCCCTCTCCCACCGGGAGAGGGTTGGGGTGAGGGCCGACGCGAATTAGGGCGTTCACACTAGCATCGACTTTCGTAGCTCAAGCCCTCATCCGGTTCGCTTTCGCGAACCACTTTCTCCCTAGGGAGAAGGATATCACGGCCGCCTACTTGCTAGGACGCCGATTCCCAGAATCGCACGCAGACTGGCGAGCCGACTTTGATTTCGTTTCCGGTTGGCTTGAGTTGACCGGTTTTCTCGTCGACGGCAAACACCACCACGTTGTGCGTGTCTTGATTGGCCGCGAGTAACCAGCGACCGGACGGATCGAGATTAAAATTGCGTGGCACGCGTCCGCCGGTCTTTTGATGTCCGGCGACGGTCAACCGACCGGTCGCAGGGTCGATTGCAAAGATCGCGATCGAGTCATCGCCACGGTTCGAGACGTACGCAAACTTGCCGTTGGGATGGACGCGAACTTCGGCCGTCGAGTTTTCGCCCTTGAAGTCCGCTGGTAGCGTTGTCACAGTTTGCAGTGGCTCGAAGACGCCACGCTTGGCGTCGTAGCTATAGGCCGTAACGCTCGACTTCATTTCGTTGTTGGCATAGGCGAACTTGCCACTGGGATGAAACGCCAAATGGCGCGGCCCGCCGCCGGCTGGCGATGAAGCGGATGGTGGATCGTTCGGCGTCAGCTTCGCTGTGCTGGGATCGAGCTTGTAGACCAGCAGCTTGTCGAGCCCCAGGTCGGCAACGATCGCAAAGTGATTGTCGGCATCGAAATTCGCGCTGTGGGCGTGCGGCTCTTTTTGCCGCGCTGGATCGACGCTCGATCCGGTGTGTTGAATGAACGACGCCGCCTCGCCGAGGCTGCCATCGGCCTTGATCGGCAGGCTGGCAACGCTGCCGCCGCCATAGTTCGCCACGGCCACGCACTGCCCGGTTTTATCGACCGATACATGGCAAGGACCGGCGCCGCCGGACGATTGCTCGTTGAGCTTCTTGAGGTCGCCGGTCTTGGCGTCGATGGCAAACGCAGTCACTCCGCCCGTGGGCTTACCGCCGCGGTCGCTGACTTCGCCCACCGCGTACAAAAAGCGGCCGTTGGGATGAATGGCGACGAATGACGGATTCACGGCCTCGGCCACCAGTCGCGGCTCGCTCAATTTGCCATCTGCTAGCGACAACTCACTGGTGTAGATCCCGCGGCTCTCCTTGCCACTGTATGTGCCGAAGTAAACGCGGATCTTGCCGGCGGCCGCCTTGCTGTCAGGGGCGCCTGCGGCATCAGTCTGTGGTGTATTTCCTGCGATCCCAGCGCCGACGAGTGCCACGAGTGCGATCCTTTTGAGTGTGTGCCGAAGTGAGCGATGCGTGAGCATAAGATCCGCCTGACTGGGGTGTGAATGTGCGATGTTGTGCGACGGGCCATTGGCGGCCGGACGAATGGGTCGGCGCCATTGTAATCGATCCAAAACCGCGGCGCCGGGCCGCCGACAGGGGAAAACTGCCGTCGTTTGTTTCGGCGAGGCTTGATAGGATTCGCAGCCTACATTTTCCCAACGACACGTTAATAAGCCACGGGCTGCGTCTCCTACCGACATCCGATGCAAATCCGACGCGATAGCGTGGCGCCAAGACATGGAAACTAGTTTGCATCGTAGTTTGAAGACTCTGTACGCCGGGGCGGACGCGCGCACCGAGGTTCGGGTTGGTCGGTATCGGATCGACGCCGTGGCGGGTGATGAACTGGTTGAGATCCAGCATGGCCGGCTTTCGGCCCTGACGCCCAAGCTGCGCGAGTTGTTGGCCGTGCATCGAGTGCGCGTCGTGAAGCCGATCGTTCGCGAGAAGCTGCTGCTGAGCCGCAACCGCCAAGGGGGCAAAATCCTGAGGCAGCGGCGTAGCCCCAAGCGCGGCACGCTGTTGGACCTGTTCGACGAGTTGGTTTACTTCGTGCGCACGTTCCCGCATCCGCGGCTCTCGATCGAGGCGGTGCTGGTCGACGTCGAAGAAGATCGCTATCCAGGCCACGGTCGCCGACGACGCTATCGCGCGAACGACTTTGTAATTGACGACCAGCGGCTCACAGCAGTTCACGAGAGTTTCTTGCTGCAAAGCGAGCACGACCTGGTGCGACTGATGGGCTGTGAGCTTCCGGCGCAGTTCTCGACGAGCGACATTGCGCTCGGCATCGACCGGCCACGCTGGCTGGCGCAGCGAGTGGCGTACTGCCTGCGCGAAACGGGCGCCGCGGTCACCATCGGCAAGAAACGCAACGCGATCATGTACGAGCTGGCCAAGCCGACGAAGCGCCGGCGTCGCGGCGCTGCCTAAGAGTGCGCCTTGGTCGGATCGTTAAGAAGCTGTTTCAAAACCACTGCATGTAGAATTGTTCGGGTGCCACTGCTAGCTTGCCTAGCAGTGTTCTGCTGTAGATTTCGCACTGCTGGACGAGCCAGCAGTGGCACCCAACGAGTTGTCTTGCGCGGCGGTCACTCGCGCTGTAACCGCGACCCGCAGATCACCGACATTGGTTTGTGTGGGACCGGTTTTGATCAGCGCGCCGAGCGGCTCGAAGAAGTGGTAGGCGGCGTTGCGTCGCAAATAATCGGCCGCATCGAGACCGGCGGCTTGCGCGGCGGCGATTACCTGCGCGTCGACCACGGCGCCGGCCGCGTCGCAAGGTCCGTCTTCACCGTCAGTTCCGCCGCTGACCAGCGCGACGTCCGACGATCCTTCGGCGGCGAACACCTGCAGAGCCGCCAGCGTTAACTGTTGATTGCGCCCACCGAGCCCGCGGATGGAAGACTCGGCCAGCTTGACGACCGGTTCGCCCCCGCTGACCAGGCAATCGGGGCCAGGCTGTTTTGACAACGCAATCGCAGCGTGCGCGAGGCGCGCGCCGACTTCGTCGGCCAGCCCTTCGCGCTCGACCGGTGGAATGATCTCCGGCGTGTAACCCATTCGCCGCGATTCGTCGGCCGCGGCGTCTACCGCGGTGGCAATGTTGGCGACGATTAAATTCGTGACGGCGCAACTCGGCGCTGGGCGTTTTTCGCCGGCCTGCGAACTTAAGTAGTCGAAGACTCGCTCGGAGATCCCTGCCGCGCGGGCGTCGAATCGTTCGAGTATCGCCAGTGCATCAGCCGGTGAGCGCGGATCGTCGATGGTTGGCCCGGAGCCAATCACGTCGAGCGGATCGCCGATCACGTCGGAGATGATCAGCGTAATCAGGCGCCCGGCGCGGCACGCTTGGGCGAGTCCTCCCCCTTTGATCCGGCTGAGTTGCTTGCGAACGGTGTTCAACTCGTGGATGTCGGCGCCGGCGCCGCTCAGGTGGCGAGTGAGCGCCAGTTTATCGGCGAGCGTGATTCCTTCGGCCGGCGCCGGTAGTAGAGCGCTTGCGCCGCCGGAGATCAGCGCCAGGCAAAGATCGTTCGGCTCAGCGTCAGCCACCAACCGCAGGATTTCTTCGGCGCCGGCGACACCCTCGGGCGTTGGCTCGTTCTGACCGGGCGCCCGCGCGGCGTGCAGATGAACTGCCGGCAATTCGCGAACGCAATCGGCCGGCACGTTGAGCCAGCCACCTAGCTCCTTCGCGGCCATCACCTGGGGGCCAAGCGCCGCAGCGCAGCCTGCGGCCATGCCAGCGCCGGCTTTGCCTGCGCCGACGACAATCAAGCGGCGAACCGTCGAAAGATCGATCGATTCGATCGTCTCCTGACTGTCGCCCGCGGCGGCCAAGTCTGGCGGTCCCAGTCGTGGCCGTCCGATGAGCAACCGATCTCCCTCAACGCGCAGCGCGGCGCGAACCAGGCGCTCAGAATCCACAGCGGCCACGCCGGCCCGCCAGATTTGCAAGACATCCGAACGAAGTTGAGCAGTGAGACGATTCAAGCGCAGATTCATTTCCTGTCGCGCCCATTCGGTCAAAGCAGGCCGTTGCGACGACCTCTGGCGCCGGTGGGCACGTGCATTGGTTACTACATATTCCTCCCTCTGCGTTCTCTGCGTCCTCTGCGGTTAATCTCTCTTCGTAACACAAAAGAGAAAACGATAAACCGCAGAGGACGCAGAGGGGCGCAGAGGAAAAGCAACGGATCTGCTGCGAGTTGAACGCGCCGCCGCCTGCCTGTCAAACGACCGATGTTCGCAGGACTTCCAGCCATTGCGCCTCGTGGGCGAGTGTCATCTGGCCGAGACTGTTCGGCGCATCGGCGCGCAGCACGAGGCCGGCCAGGTACGACTGCTCACCCGCCGCGAATCTTCCAGAAATGGCGCACCAAGGCGTGCCCTTGCCACGATGACCGGGCAGGGGCAGGTTGGCAAACAGCGCCGCCGCAAACCCTTGGGCGCTCAACTGCGGCGGCCAAAGTTTGATCCGCGCCTGATGCGCTCGCGCCACAGCGAATAATCCGGGAACAATCTGATCCACTATCCTCGGTAGCTGATCGGTAGCCGGCAGAGTGTTGCCGCGCCCGACCGGAGCCAGCACTAACACAACCAAGCGCATCGGCACGTTGTACGCATGCAACGTCGGGCCGGTCGCCGGCGGACCAGTCGGCGCGAGCGCCGCGAGATCGATCTCTGGTTCCGCGACAGTTTTCGTAGCACTTCGCTTGCGGCGCACAAGCGCGCTGAGCAGCGTGTACAGCAGTCGGCCGAACGAGCGGACGCTGCTGGCGAACATCACCAGTCCAATAACGGCCGCCACGGCCAGCACAACGGCAGCCAGAATCAGGTCAGGAGTCAGCCGCGGTATGTCAACCACCAGAGTCGCTTCTTTCAGAAAAATGACATAGATGAAAGTTTTGATTTCACCGCTCAATCGCCTATTCCCTGAATTCTACTCATTTTCATTGGCATCATGGGGGGCGATTCCTTGCCACCTGGGCCGGTTGTTGCAGCGTCGGATTCCCGTACCGTGGTATGTGCGTTTCTGCGAAGAAACGCTGCCCAATAACGCGTCGGGCACGGAGGACGCAGCTTGGTTTTTCAACGGAGGAGTTGTGATGAAGAAGGTAGTTGTACTCGGAGCGTTGCTGTTGACTTTGGCCATGGCGCTCGACGCGCAGGCTCGTCCACGTTGCCGTCGTTGCCGTGGCGGCAGCTGCTGCACGCTGGCAGTTGAGAACGTCAATGACTCGACCGAATCGATGGTCGGCGGCAAGTAGTTCGAGCGGCGTCCCACGGAAGGGGAATTCGACAAGAGGTCAGCAGCGAGCGATCGGCCAAGATACGATCAGGCCAATCGCTCGCTGCTTTTTTTATGCGCGAAGTTGTGCGCGCGACGAGCGCATAAAAACACCCAAGCCCGCGCGGGAAAGCGGGCCTGGGCGGCGGGAACTGGGTATCGTTAGGCGAAGTGACGGTTCTGGTCACAGTTCGCAGAAATGTTGTCTTGTTTTACGGTCTCCGGGAGGGCGACGCTCCTGCTGAGCCGCGCGCCGGTTGTGATTCAACTATCCGAATTCGTTCTACAAAAGCCTTGATAGTACTCGTTGCAATCCAGGGCAATTCTCACTTCTCGGCTCGGCGGGAGCCTCGCCCTCCCTGTAGCTCAATTGCACTTCGACCATTTCTCAGCAAGCGCTTCTAAAACCGCCATTCGGCGCTGGCCGTCAGGCCGTCGAGGCTGAAATTGCGCGAGAGGCGGTTGAAACTCGACGATTGCACTGCCCCCAAGTAACTCCCTGGACCGACTGTGTTGAACCATCCGTTGACCAGGTAACCCGCTCGGAATCGCATACGCTGACTCTTGCTCGACCAACCGACGCCGATCTCGGCTTCCAGGATCGTGACGAGCCTTCCACCATTCCAGTGCGATGTAACCAGGACGGGACCTTCTGGCATCAGGTAGGTATCGTTGTAGTCTGCGCGGAACTGTCCGCCGATGAAGCTGGCGCCGGTCCGCCAATAGCCCATCAGACCGCCGCGGCGGGCAAAGTGATCTCCGTCCAATCCAAACCGAATGCCACCGCCATCGAAGTTCGAAGTCGCGTCAATGAACTCCTTGCCGCTGAGCGAGCCGGCCTGCTGGACATTCAATCCGCCGTTGAGATGAACGTAGCGGCCGCCGATCGAGTAATTGATGGCGTAGTGCTCGCTGTACGACACCAGTTTACGCAAGTCGAGGTCGGCGAATTGAAAGCCGAGGCTCGAAGCGGCTTCGGCATAACCGAAGTTGTAACTTGGCACAGGATACGCCACGAGCGAGACCAGCGAGTTGCCTGGCGTCGCCGTCAGGCTGTCGCGAGCGCTGTTACGGTAATAGGTATATGTGCCGCGAATGCTGGCGGTCTCGTCGATCGCGCGGGTGTAGCCCGCCCGAAAGCCGCTCGAATAATTCGGATCAAGGTTTCCCACCTTGCCGGACGGGCTTAATACCGTGGTCGGCCCTCCGGGTACCGGCGGAGACGGAGTCGAAACAGATTCCGGCAATGCATACGTGAGATCCGTATTTCGCGGTCGCAAGAATAAGTATTCACCGAACATGCCGGTGCGATGCGCCCACGGCGGCGGCAGGCAGCCGCAGTCTCGCGAGAGATGCGGGCAATCCGGATGTAGCACCAGGCCGACGGTGTCGTCGATAATGCCTTCGTAGGCTTCATCCAGCGCCGGCGTCTTAGTCCAAGCGGGCACGGTCCGCACCGGTTGCCGCATAATCGTACCCGTTCCGCGCTGCGGATTCGTCGATTCGCCGGGGGGAGGCACAGGTTCAGCGTCGGATGGCGACATCGACTGACCGGGGGACATCGATTGCGTGGGAGGCACGCCTGGGGCGTCGGGGGCAACAGCATCGTCTTCGTAGATGGCGTCGTCCCACGATTCGTCGGAGATCACCTTGCTCGCACTGCCCAAGACCGCGGGCTTGTTGTTATCCGCTTGCGCTTGCGGGGCGCTGACGAACAACGCAACGACAAGTGCTAGCAGTGGCGCCCGTAACTTCATGGCGAAAACTCCCCCAAGGCATAACCGGTAGAATCGCTACGTTTTGAACGTATCGGATCGGTATAAGCCGCAAAGCAAGAAGAATCGGATCGTTCGCTACAACCCGAAGAACGCGAAAACTCTGGGCAGCTTTGCCAGATTGCCACGTGCTGAACCGGTGCGCGGGCAAAAACAAGCCGCCGGTCCCGCTTTGCAGCAGACGACCGGCGGCCTGGCGTCATTCCGTGAGTAAACGCGTGACCGTCATCCGACGGCCGTTCGATAGGACTAGGCCTTGCAGCAACCGCAAGCGACCGAGATCAGCTCTTTTTCGCCGATCGGGGCGGTTGACTTCGCGTTGCGGATGTACATCTTGCGGGCGACGT
>Ga0268266_10000881_pt1 | contig 38913 bp, 30 predicted proteins | sample KBSS13metaG_FD_190356 | JGI IMG/M metagenome (GOLD analysis project Ga0268266, IMG submission 190356) | Switchgrass rhizosphere microbial communities from Kellogg Biological Station, Michigan, USA - KBS S1-3 metaG (SPAdes) (version 2) | ecosystem: Host-associated > Plants > Roots > Rhizosphere...
AGCTACGGGCCGGTCAAGGCCCTGCGGTCGGTGGACTTCGAGCTGCGCGGGCACGAGATCCACGGGCTGATGGGGGAGAACGGCTCGGGCAAGTCGACCCTGCTGAAGATCCTCGCCGGGCAGCTGGCCCCCGACGCCGGCGCCGTCTACCTCGACGGCGAGCCGATCGCCTTCGGCGACGCCGCCGACGCGCTCGCCGCCGGGATCGCCACGGTCACCCAGGAGACGACGCTGGTCCCGGAGCTCTCGGTCGCCGAGAACATCCTGCTCGGGCCGCGCAAGCCGAAGCGCTGGTGGGGGATCGACTGGCGGCGCACCCGCTCGACCGCGGTCGAGATGCTCGGCCGGCTGCAGCTCGACATCGACCCCAGCGTGCCGGCCGGATCTCTTCGCCCTGAACAGCAGCAGATGGTCGAGATCACGCGCGCGCTCTCGATGGACGCCCGGGTGGTGATCCTCGACGAGCCGACCAGCTCGCTGCCCGACGACCAGGTCGCGGCGCTCTTCGAGGTCGTGCGGGCGCTGCGCGACAACGGCGTCGCGGTCGCCTTCGTCTCGCACCGCTTCAACGAGATCTTCGACCTCGTCGACCACGTCTCCGTCCTCCGCGACGGGCAGCTGGTCGGCGGCGGGCCGATCGGCGAGTACGACCGGGCAAGTCTGGTCCACCAGATGATCGGCCAGGAGCTCGAGAACCTCACCTTCGAGACCCGCGCGACCGAGCACGCCGACCCGGTCCTGCGGGTGCGGGACTTCAACGTGCCGGGCCGCGTCCACGGCGTCGACCTCGCGGTCGAACGCGGGGAGATCGTCGGCGTCGCGGGGCTCGTCGGCAGCGGCCGCAGCGCCCTGCTCGACGGCCTCTTCGGGCTCGAGGCAGACGCCTACGGAGAGGTCGACCTGGACGGGGTGGAGGGGGTCGCCTCGGATCCGCGCGCGGCGATGAACCGCGGCTTCGGCTACGTCCCCGCCGACCGCAAGACGCTCGGCGCGGTGATGGACATGTCGATCCGCGAGAACCTCCTGATGGCGCAGACCGCCGACCGCATGCGGGTCGGTCGACCGCCGCGCGGCAGCGAGCGCGAGGCCTGCACCGCGACGATCGAGCGCTTCCGGATCGTCACCCCGAACCAGGACAACGCGGTCAAGAACCTGAGCGGCGGCAACCAGCAGAAGGTGGTGCTCGCGAAGTGGATCGCGACCCAGCCGAAGGTGCTGATGCTGGACGAGCCGACCCGCGGGGTAGATGTCGGCGCCAAGGCCGAGATCTACAAACTGCTGAACCAGATCAAAGAAGAAGACGTCGCGATCCTGGTCAGCTCCTCGGAGTCCGAGGAGCTCCTGCTCCTCTGCGACACGATCCTGGTGATGCACCGCGGCCGCCTCGCCGCCACGCTCTCACGCGAGGAAGCCACCGATTCGAAAATCGCCTACTACGGGATGGGACACGGATGAACAACGGCAGCACCCTCACGATGATGCGTCAGTTCGCCACCCGCAGGTTCTTCGCCGTGTTGGTGTTGTTCGTGCTGCTCTTCGCCTACTTCGCGATCACCCAGGACAAATTCCTCACCTCGGGAAACATCGACGCGCTGCTGACCGGCTCCTCGATTCTCTGGATGGTCTCGATCGGCCTCACCTTCGTGATGTTGACCGGCGGCTTCGACCTCTCGCTCGGCTCGGTGATGGCGATGTCGGGGATCGCGATGGCGACCTTCATGAACAAATGGGGAGTGCCGCTCGGCATCGGGATCGTCCTCACGGTCCTCTTCGGCCTGCTGGTCGGCGCCCTCGTCAACGGGGTGCTGATCGGGAAGGTCGGGCTGCCGTTCCTGGTCGTCACGCTCGGCACCCTGACCCTCTACGGCGGCATCGTGAACCTCTGGTCCAAGGGCGCCACCGAAGCGATCGTCTCCAAGGACCTCACCTCGATCGCCTTCAATCACGCGCTCGGCATCCCGGTGCCGGCCTGGATCATGATCGGCGTCTTCCTGATCGCGCTCTACGTCCAGCGAAGTACCTACTTCGGCAGGGACGTCTACGCCGTCGGCGGCAGCCCCGACGCGGCACGCCTCTCCGGCATCCGCGTCACCCGCGTCCTGATCGCCGTCTACGGGATCGCCGGGCTGCTGGCGGCGCTCGCCGGGGTCATGCAGGTCGCCCGGATCGGCGCCGCCAGCCCCCAGGTAGGCGGCCAGATCATCTTCAGCGCCGCCGCCGCGGTGCTGCTCGGCGGTACCAGCTTCTCCGGCGGCGTCGGGGGGGTCGGCGGCACGATCATCGGGGTGCTGCTCCTGGGGACGCTGGAAAACGGCCTCTCGGTCTCCGGCGTCCAGTCCTACTGGCAGCAGATCATCACCGGCGTGATCCTGATCGCGGTGGTGGTGCTCGACCGGGTCCAGACCGTCGGCTGGGCCAATGCCTTCCGCTTCGCGCGACGGCCTCCCAGCGCTCCGTCGGCGACCGCGCCGCCGCCCGCCGCGGCCGGCTCCCAGAGCTGACCCGGAACGACCGGCGACCGAGATGCGCATCTACTACCAGAGCTTCCTCGACCGGGAGCACCAACCGTCCTACTTCGAACGGCTCGAGGAGTTCCTCGCCACCGTCGTCGACCCCGGCACCGAGATCGAGGTCGGCGGCATCTCGCCACCGGATTCCCACCCGTGCCGGCTCTCGGAGCTGCGCGGCGGCCTGCAGACGGTCGGCAACATCATCGACGCCGAGGAGCGCGGCTTCGACGCGGCGATCATCGGCCACTTCCAGGACGCCGGGCTGTACGAGGCGCGGACCGCGGTGGACATCCCGGTACTCGGCCTCGGCGAGGCGAGCATGATGAACGCGGGCCAACTCGGCCGCGGCGTCGGCCTGGTGACGATCGACGACGTCTACCTCACCTGGCACCGCGAGCAGGCGGACGTCTACGGGATCCCCGATCGGCTGATCGGCGTCACCGCGCTGAAGACGCCGTTCGAGGACCTGATGGCGGCGTTCGACGACGCCGAGGTGTGGGCGCGGGTCCGCGACGAGTTCATCGCCTGCGCGCGGCCCCTGGTCGCCGCCGGCGCCGAGGTGGTCCTCTCCGCGGGCGGGATCTTCTGCACGCTGAGCGCCCGCGAGCCGGAGATGCACGTGGACGGGGCGGTGGTGCCGAACTCCGTCGCCTGGGTCACCAAGATGGCCGAGGTGGCGGTGAAGCTCGACCTGCGACCCTCTCGCCGCTCGACCTTCGCCAAGGCGCCGGCGCCGGCGATCGCCGAGTTCCGCGAGGCCGCCGCCGCGCTCGGGGGAGGGAGTCATGCCTGATCGCATCGAGGGCGACGAGGCGCTCTTCTTCGCCAACCGCACCTTCGCCGAGGTCCGGCGGATGATCGACGACCCGCGCCCGGTGGTGCTGCTGCTGCCGGTCGGGTCCACCGAGCCGCACGGCCCGCACTCGCCGCTGGCGACCGACCCGATCATCTCGACCGCGATGTGCCTGCGGGTGGCGCGGGCGCTCCGCGACGACGACGAGGTGCTGGTGTCGATCCTCCCCGACGTCAGCTACGGGGTCACCCGCTTTACCGCCGCCTGGCCGGGCCACATCCACATCGAAGAGGAGACGCTGCTCGCCTTCCTGCGGGACATCTGCGTCTCGCTCGCCGCGCAGGGGCTGCCGAACGTCGTCTTCGTCAACAACCACTTCGAGCCCGCCCACGTGAAAACGCTGCACCGGACCATGGACGAGGTGGAGGAGCGGACCGGCAACGTCGTCGGCTACCTCGACCTGACGCGCAAGCGACGGGCTGCCGAGCTGACCGATGAGGTCCGTGAGGGCGGCAGCCACGCCGGGCAGTACGAGACCTCGATCGTGCTCGCCGCGCGCCCTGGCCTGATCGACGAGGAGGTGCTGCCGACCCTGCCGCCGGCGCCGAAAAATCTCGCCGCCGAAATCGCCGCCGGGAAGTCCGACTTCGTCGAGATGGAGCTGCCGGACGCCTACAACGGCACCCCCGCCGACGCGACCGCGGCCGAGGGCGAGGAGAGCCTCGCGGCGCTCGAGGCGATGCTCACCCGCCAGGTTCGCGATCTCGCCGCCGGCACCGGCGGCCGCGACAAGCCCGGCCTCTACTTCCGCGTCTGATCCAACACCCCGAGAGGAAGCCCCCCACCATGGACCCCGTCACGTTCGAGCTGATCCGCCACAAGCTCCTCCGCGTCACCGACGAGACGATCATCGCGCTGGAGAACGTCTCCGGCTCGCCGATCACCAACGAGGGCCACGACATGATGGCCTCGCTCTACCTGCCGAACGGGGACCTGATGGTCGGCGGGGTCGGCTTCCTCCACCACCTCACCAGCGCCGCCCAGGCGGTCAAGCACATCATCGCCAGCTTCGGCGAGGACCCGGGCATCAACGAGGACGACGTCTACTTCTTCAACGACTCCTACACCGCGGCCCTGCACCCGCCGGACGTCTACATGATCTCGCCGATCCACTTCAAGGGTGAGTTGACCGGGTTCGTCGCCAACTTCGTCCACGTCACCGACATCGGCGCGGTCGACCCCGGCGGGTTCTCGCCGAACGCGGTCGACAACTACCAGGAGGGCTTCCAGACCAAGGGCCTGAAGATCGTCGAGGGCGGCAAGCTGCGCAAGGACGTGGTCGAGACCTTCCTCAACCTGGTCCGCGATCCAGGCATGACCCAGCTCGACCTGAAATCGCAGCTGGCCGCCAACCACGTCGCCAAGCAGCGGATGAAGCGGATCTACTCCGACTACACGGTGGAGACCGTGCACGGGGTCGCCGAGGAGCTGATCGAGCAGTCCGAGCGCCTCGTGCGTGAGCGCCTGCGGGAGCTGCCCGACGGCACCTGGCGGCTGCGCGAGTACATCGACCTGCCCGACGACACCTGCCGGGTCGAGCTGGCGGTGACCAAGGAGGACGACACCCTCACCTACGACTTCACCGGCACCAGCCCGGAGGCGAAGCTCGGCATCAACTGCTGCTACTGGGCCACCTGGGGGGCGATGTTCGCGCCGATCTTCCCGCTGCTCGCCTGGGACATGACCTGGAACGAGGGGGTCTCGCGGCCGATCCGGCTGGTCGCCCCGGAAGGCTCCGTCGTCAACTGCGTGCGGCCCGCGCCGATCTCGATCGCCACCGTCGGGACCGTGCAGATCGTCAACAACCTCTCGACCCTGGCGCTGTCGAAGATCTTCGGCGCCAGCGAACGTTATCGCGACCGCGCGACGGCGGTGTGGCACGGCAGCCACGCCCACGTCGAGACGCACGGCGTCGGTGCCGACGGCAACTTCTTCATCGCGCCGCTGACCGACACCTTCGGCGGCGCCGCCGGGGCCCGCGCCTTCGCCGACGGCGTCGACGTCGGCGGTGAGATCCCCAACGTCGTCTCCCGCTGGGCGAACGCCGAGAGCCAGGAGCTGAACACGCCGCTCGTCTACCTCTTCCGCCGCGTGGTGCCGGACTCGGGCGGCCCGGGGAAGTTCCGCGGCGGCGTCTGCCACGAGTACGCGTTCACGCCGAGCATGCCGGGGGGCGGGGAGCTTGGGCTCACCCTGTTCGGCAAGGGGACCCGGGCGCCGATGAGCCTCGGCATCTTCGGCGGCTACCCCGGCTCCAACGTCCGCTACTCGACCTTCCTCGACAGCAACGCCGCCGAGCTGCCGGCCAGCCTCGAGGAGATCGAGGCGGGCGAGCGCGTCGACCAGTTCTGGGGCAGCGTCGACCTGCGCGAGCAGGACATCCAGTTCGTCCGCTTCATGGGCGGCGGCGGTTACGGCGACCCCATCGACCGCGAGCCCGAACGGGTGGTGAAGGACGTCGCCGACGGCCTCGTCACCGCGGCGGCGGCCGCCGATATCTACGGCGTCGTCCTCGATGGTGGGACCTTCGACGCGGAGGCGACGGCGGCGCGCCGGCTCGGGTTGCGCGAGGCGCGGACCGGCGGCAAGGTCGACCCTTCGGCGGCCTCGCGGACCGCGGCGGCGAGCGGCCGGCCGATCGGCGAGTACCTGCAGCTGGACTCCGAGGGCGCCACCGGGTGCAGCTGGTGCGGCCACGGGCTGGCGGGCCCGGGGGAGTCGTGGAAGGACGGCGCCACCATGGTGCGCTCGCCGCTCTCGAAGGCGGGGCAGAACCGCGGGACCGATCCGGACTTCACCCTGCTCGAGCACTGCTGCCCCGACTGCGGAACTCTGCTCGACACCGAGGTGGTGTGGCGCGACGATCCACCGCTCCATGACGAACCAGGGGTCCTGGCCGGAGTGGAGGCCTAGGCGATGAGTGACCAGGACAAGAATCACGACAAGACCTACGTCGTCGCGATCGACATCGGCGGCACCGGCACCGACTGCGTGGTGGTCGACGACGCCGGCGAGGTGACGCTCGGCAAGGCGTTCTCGACCCCGCCGGAATTCGCCACCGGGATCCTCAACGCGGTGGCCTCGGCGGCCGACGCCCTCGGCCTCTCGCGGGGCGAGCTGCTGGCGCGGACCTCGCTCTTCCTCCACAGCACCACGGTCGCCGAGAACGCGGTCGTCGACGAGACGCTGGCGACCGGCGGGATCCTCGTCTCGGAAGGCTTCGAGGACACGCTCTTCTCGATGCGCGGCGGCTACGGCCGTTGGTCGGGGCTGACCGAGGAGGGCAAACGCAACCCGATCGACACCGACAAGCCGGAGCCGATCGTGCCGCGCGCGCTGATCCGCGGGATCAAGGGCCGCAACGATGCCCAGGGGAACGTCCGCACCGCGGTCGACCCCGAACAGGTCGAGCGGGCGCTGAACGAACTGCTGGACGCGGGCGCCGAGTCCATCGGCGTCAGCCTGATGTGGTCGATCGCCAACCCCGAGACCGAGGAAGCGGTCGCCGAGGTGGTCCGCCGCGTCTGTCCCGACGCGTTCTTCTCGGCGTCTCACGAGCTGGCGCCGATCGTCGGCGAGTACGAGCGCACCTCGACCGTGGCGTTGAACGTGCGCCTCGGGCCGGTCGTCCGCAACTACCTCGACACGCTGGCCGAGGGGCTGCGCGAGGAAGGCTTCGCCGGGATCCTGCTGGTGATGCAGGCCTACGGCGGCTTGCTGCCGTTCGACCGCGCCGCCGAATCGCCGGTCGGGATGATCGAGTCCGGCCCGGTCGCGGGGCTGGTCGGCTCGAAGAGCCTCGGCGAAGCGATCGGCGCGCACAACATCATCGCCGCCGACATGGGCGGCACCACCTTCAAGGTCGGCGTCGTCCGCGACGGGCTGATCGAGTACCAGCGCGAGTCGATGGTCCTGCGCTACCACTACGCGCTGCCGAAGATGGACATCGTCTCCCTCGGCCTGGCGGGCGGCAGCATCATCTCGGTCGACGAGCGCTCCGGCGTGCCCTCGATCGGGCCACGGAGCGCCGGTGCCGATCCCGGGCCGGTCGTCTACCAGCACGGCGGCACCGAGCCGACCGTCGTCGACGTCGACGCGATCCTCGGCTTCTTCAACCCCGACTTCTTCTTCAGCGGGCGGGAGAAGCTCGACGTGGACGCGGCGCGGCGGGCCTTCGAGGAGAAAGTCGCGAAGCCGTTGGGAATGGACGTCCAGGAGGGCGCGCAGGCGATCTACCGGCTCGCCAACAGCCTCTTCCACGACCTCCTCCACAAGACGACCGTGCAGCGCGGGCTCGACCCGCGCGACTTCACGCTCTTCTCCTTCGGCGGCACGGCGGGCATGCACGTCGCCGCCTACGCCGAGGAGCTCGGAGTGCCGCGGATCGTGATCCCGTACTCGGCCTCCGTCCACGGCGCCTTCGGCCTGATCACCTCCGACATCGCCCACGAGGACCAGGTGACCCAGCCGATGACCCATCCGGCGGACGTCGGCGAGGTCGCCGGGATCTACGAGGACCTCGAGCGGCGGATGGTCGAGCAGCTGGCGGAGGAGGGGTTCACCGGCGACGGGATCCGCCTGCAGCGGGCGATCGACATGCGCTACCGCCGCCAGGTCCACATCCTCACCGTGCCGGTCGACAGCGACGGCGCGGTCGACGGGGCGACGCTCGAGGGCGCGGTGGAGCGCTTCGAGGAGCTCTACAAGGAGAAATACGGCGAGGAGTCGGCCTACCGGGAGGCGGGGATCGAGCTGGTCAGCTTCCGGCTGCGCGGCGAAGGCATGGTGCGCAAGCCGGAGCTGCGCCACGCCGACGCCGGCGACGCGGACGCCTCGGGCGCGATCGTGAAGCGGGTCGAGGCGTGGGTGCCGCTGGCCGAGGAGATGCGGGAGGTCGACGGCTACGACTTCGAGCGGCTCGCGCCGGGCGCCGCCTTCGCCGGCCCGGCGATCGTCTGGACGCCGATCACGACGGTCGTCGTCGGCGACGGCCAGTCGGTCACGGTCGACGAGTACAAGAACCTGGTCATCGCCACCTCCGGCGCATGAGCTTCGGGCTCGCCGACATCCCGTCGGAGTTCAACGTCGCGAGCTGGGTGCTCGACCGCCATCTCGCCGAGGGCCGCGGCGGCAACACCGCCCTGGTCCTCGGCGAGCGCCGGGTCGACTTCGCCGAGCTGACCGAGGCGGCGAACCGGGCCGGCGGCGCCCTGCGGGAGGCCGGGGTCCGACCGGGGGAGAGGGTGCTGCTGGTGCTCGCCGACGGGCTCGAGTTCGTCGCCGCCTGGTACGGCGCGCTGAAGGCCGGCGCGGTGACCGCCGAGGCCTACACGTTCCTGCCGGTGAAGGACCTCGCCTACCTGTTGCGCTATTCCCAGGCGCGGGTCGTGGTCGCCGACGCGACGACGCTGACGAACGTGCGGGAGGCGATCGCCGCGAGCCCGTGGGAGCACACGATCCTCGCCGTCGGCGTGGCGGCGGCCGAGCTGTCGGCCGGGGAGCTGGCCTGGGAGGAGGCGCTCGACGCCGGCTCGCCATTCGAGCCGACGCCGACGATGCGCGACGACATCGCGATCTGGAAGTTCACCACCGGCAGCACCGGCGCGCCGAAGGCGGCCGTCCACACCCACGCCTCGCCGCGGCTGAGTGCCGAGAACTACGGCCAGGGCGTGCTCGGGCTGCGCGCCGACGACCTCGTCCTCTCGGTGCCGAAGCTCTTCTTCGGCTACGGCCGGGACCTCACCACGCTCTTCCCCCAGGCGGTCGGCGGCGGCGGGATCGTCTTCCCGGAGCGCTCGACGCCCGAGCGCCTCTTCGACCTGATCGAGCGCCACCGGCCGACCGTGCTGGTCGCCGTGCCGACGATGATCCAGCAGATGCTCGACCTGCACGGGGCCGAGTCGCGGGATCTCTCCTCGCTGCGCTTCTGCACCTCGGCGGGGGAGGCGCTGCCGGCGCCGCTCCTGGCCCGCTGGATGGACCGCTTCGGGGTCGAGGTGCTGGACGGCCTCGGCTCCTCGGAGGCCTACCACATCTACATCTCGCAGTATCCGGGCGAGTCGCGGCCCGGGACGCTCGGGCGGCTGGTGCCGGGGTACGACGCGCGCCTGGTCGACGAGGCCGGAGAGGACGTCGCCGCCGGCGAGACCGGCGAGCTCTGGCTGCGCGGCGACACCGCGGCGCTGATGTACTGGGCGGAGCGGGACAAGAGCCTCGCCACCTACGCCGGCGACGTCGTCCACACCGGCGATCTGCTCTCCCGCGACGAGGAGGGCTTCTTCACCTACCGGGGGCGGGCGGATTCGATGCTGAAGGTCGGCGGGATCTGGGTCGCGCCGGACGAGGTCGAGGCCTGTCTCGGCGCCCACGAGGCGGTCGCCGAGGCGGCGGTCGTCGGGGTCGAGCGGCGCGGGTTGACGACGACGCGCGCCTACGTGGCGGTGACCGAGGGCACGACGGCCGACGACGATCTCGCCGACGCCCTGCGCGACCACGTCCGCAACACCCTCTCCCCACACAAGTACCCGCGCGAGGTCGTCTTCCTCCCGCGGATGCCGCGGACCGGGTCCGGCAAGATCGATCGGTCGGAGATTCGCCGGCTCGCCCAAAGTGCCGACTGACCGCGGCGTCAGGTCGGGGGGCTCCCAGGACCTGACGATCACGATCCTCGGCTCGCACATGCGTCGCGCCGGCGGCCGGGTCTGGTCGGGCGGGATGGTGAAGCTGATCGTCGAGTTCGGCTTCTCCGCGGAGGCGGCGCGGGCGGCGCTCTCGCGCCTGGTGATCCGGGGGATGCTCGAGCGCCATCGCGACGGGCGGATGATCAACTACGCCCTCACCCCGCAGGCGCAGGAGCTGCTCGCCGAGGGCGACCGGCGCATCTTCAGCTTCGGTCGGCGGGCGCCAGGGGCCGACGCCTGGACGCTCCTCTGGCACACGATCCCCGAGGACCGGCGGGTGGAGCGCTCGCGGCTTGCCGCGCGCCTGCGCTTCCTCGGCTTCGGCTCCCTTCAGGACGCGACCTGGATCGCGGCGTCGGACCGCGAGGAGGAGGTGCGCGCCGTGGCGGATGGGCTGGACGTCGGCGACTACGTCTCGATCTTCCTCGCCCGCATCTCGCGTGGATCGGAGAACGCGATCCTCTCCTCCGGGGCCTGGGACCTCGAGGACCTGGCTCCCCGCTACGACGGGTTCGCCGCCGAGTTCACCCCGCTCGCCGAAGCCGCGGCCCGCGGTGCCCTGACCGATCGCGAGGCGTTCCTCACCCGCACCCGCCTCATGCACTGCTTCCGCGACTTCTCCCTCCATGACCCGGAGCTGCCGGACTCGATCGCGCCCCTCCACGGCCTCCGCGTCAGGGCGGTCGCCGTCTTCGACGCCGTCTACGAGGGCCTCAGGCCGGCTGCCGAACGTCACTTCATCGAGGTCGCCGGGCCGGCCGAGCGGTGAGGCCGGTCGGGCGCGCCTCGCTCAGCCCGCGCCGAGGAAGCCTTCGACCGTCGCAACGAAGCGTTTGTCGGCGGTGACCGTGACGTGGCCGCGACCGGCGAAGACCTCGAGCTGGCCCCCGGGGATCAGCGCCGCCGTCTCGGCGAACAGGTCGCGCGAGTAGAACCGGTCCTCCGCGCCGCCGACCACCAGGGTCAGTGCGCGGATCTCCGGCAGGGCGGCGAGGTCGAAGGTGTCCTCGGCCTCGATCGTCGTCGCCATGTCCTCGAGCCCCTCGCGCGGGAACAGGTGAGGGCCGACCAGCGAGGCGAGCACCCCCGCCGCGAGCTGTCCGCGCCACGGCGGCACGATCGCGGCGGCGCCGAGCGCCAGCGCCTTGCGATCGGCGCCGGCCCGGATCCGCGCGGCCACGGCGCGCTGCTCGGCCCGGGCGCGCGGACCGAGCCGAGCCCCGGTGCTCACCAGCACCAGGCGGCGAACGCAGTCGGGGTGTTCGGCGGCCAGCTGCTGGGCGATGCTGCCCCCGGTCGAGATCCCGATGACGTCGACCGGCCCGTCGAAGCCGGAGCGGATCGCCGCCGCCTGCTCCTCGGCGAGGTCCGCCATCGTCATCCCCGCCGGTAGCCCGGGGCGGCGGTTGAAGAAATAGACCCGGCGGGTCCCCGCGAACGGCTCGATCGTCGTCAGGTTGACCCGCCGCAGCCGCCCCTCGACTCCGGCCTCGGGCACGAGGCCGCCGAGGTAGACGAGCGGCGGGCCGGCTCCGGCGGCGAGGAACGGCAGCGCCCCCATGGTCCCGAGGTCGTGGTCCATGCGGGGGAGGCTAAGGGCGGAAGCCCATGCTTCGCGGCGCGGGGGATCCGCATCATTCGTCCGCTTTCCGGGCTCAGGGCGGCCCGCGGAACGTCCCTGTCGATGGGGTCGTCATGTACTCCCCAGGTTCCGACCAGGCAACCGCGGCAATCCCACGCATCTACCTCTTCACCGGCCTCTTCCTCGTTCTCTACGCGTCGTGGCACCTTTTTCCCTCACTGCCGCTCGCCGAATCGACGTTCGGCGCGGTCCTCCTGGCGCCGCTCGGAGGGGTCGCCGCCGTCCTCGCGTGGCGAGCCTCGCGGCGTACCCAGGCTTCGGCGCGCTTGTGCCGCGCCTGGCTCCTGATCGGGCTGGCGTTGGCTTGCCAGTCAGGCGGCGCCCTGTTCGAAGTCGGTGCCGAAGCGCTGGGGAAGGAACTCGCCTATCCATCGGCCGCCGACGTCCTCTACATCGCCTTCTACCCGTTGATGCTGGCCGGCGTCTTCTCGTTCCCGAGCATGCGTCGCACCGCCCGCCAGGCCCTGCAGTTGACGCTCGATTGCGCGATCGTCGGGCTCGGTGGCGGCGCCGCCTTCGCCTACATGGTGATCGGGCCCGAACTATTGGAGGGGAGCTCGACCCTGGAAGCCGCGGTGACGCTCGCCTATCCGATCGCCGACACGATCCTGATCGTCGCCCTGGCCGCGGCCGTGCTCGGCAGTCCCGCCGGCCCGGTCCGCGCCAGCCTCCGTTGGCTGACGGCGGCGATCGGCCTGCTGATCCTCGGCGACCTCTTCTGGGGCTACTCCGTCCTGCACGAAACCTACAGCGCCGAATCGGCTCTCAACATCGCCTACGAGCTGTCTACCGCCGGCTTCATCGTCGCCGCCGTCCGGCAGCGCTCGGTGTCGGTCGAAGCTCCGGAAAGGGCTGCCGAGGGCGGGCGCAACACCTGGGTCCCCTATCTCGCGATCGCCGTCGTGCTGGCGATCTTCTTCAGGGTCGAGAGCAGCGAGACCTTCTATCCGAACATTCTCATCAGCATGATCACCGCGGCGGTGCTGATCTTCATCCTCGCGCGGCAGCTCGTCTCGCTCCACGATCTCCGCCACAGCCGTCGGCGTCTCGCCGAGGCCCAGGAGATCGCTCAGCTCGGCTCATGGGAGTTGGACCTGGACGATGATCGGGTCGAGCTGTCCGAAGAGGGTGCGCGGCTGCTCGGGATCGCGCCGAGGTCCTCGCTCACCTTCGCCGAGATGGAGCAGATGATCGATCCCGCCGACCGCGACGCGGCGCTGAGCCGCGTCCAGACGGCCAGGGAGGACGGGCGCGCCTTTGTCGTCGAGGTGCGGCTCCGTCGCGCCGACGGCCAGATCCGTAGCTTCCTTGGCCGGATCGACGTCGAGCAAGGGGAGGGAGGAGTCGCCGGCCTGCGGGGCACGATCCAGGACATCACCGACCGCAAGCGGATGGAGTCCCAGCTCGAATACCAGGCCGACCACGACCCGCTCACCGGTCTCTTCAATCGGCGTCGCTTCGGCGAGGAGCTGGAACGGGCGCTTCGAGTCGTCAGCCGCTATCGCCGCTCGGGAGCGGTGTTGATGATCGACATCGACAACTTCAAGACCGTCAACGACACCCACGGGCACGCGGTCGGCGACCGCGTGCTGAAGGGCGTGGCCGCCGCCGTCACCGCGTGCACCCGGGAGACCGATGTCTTCGCCCGTCTCGGTGGCGACGAGTTGGCGATCGTGTTGCCGGAGGCGAGTATCGAGGATGCGCGCCGGGTGGCGGATGACATCCGCGCGGGCGCCGCGCGGGTCGAGGGGGCGCCGAAGCTGAGCGTCGGGATCGCGCCGTTCGACGCCGACAGCGAGCTGGTCGCCGACGACCTGCTGGTCGCCGCCGACATGGCGCTCTACGAGGCGAAGGACGCGGGCAGGGACCGGGTGGTCGTCTACAACGGCAAGGCAAACGGGGCGATGAGCTGGGTGGAGAAGATCCGCTCGGCCCTCTACGAAGACCGTTTCGTCCTCTACGGCCAGCCGATGATCGACCTGGAGAGCGGCAAGGTCAGGCACCACGAGCTGCTGATCAGGATGCTCGGCGAGAACGGCGAGATCGTGCCGCCGGGTGCCTTCCTGCCGACCGCCGAGCGGATCGGCCTGATCACCGAGATCGATCGTTGGGTGACGGCGTCCGGGCTGCGGCTCGCCCGCCAGGGGTGGCGACTCAGCATCAACCTCGCGGCCCCTTCGATCGGCGATGTCGAGATCCTGGCGATGGTGCGCTCGGCGGTCGCCGACGGCGTCGATGCCAAGGCCCTGATCTTCGAGATCACCGAGACCGCGGCGATGGCGAACATGAAAGTCGCGCGGGCCTTCGTCGAGGAGTTGAGCGCGATGGGCTGCAGCGTCGCTCTCGACGACTTCGGCACCGGGTTCGGCTCCTTCACCTACCTCAAGCACCTGCCGACCAATTACCTGAAGATCGACATGGAGTTCGTCAGCCACATGTGCGACAACGCCACCGACCGCGAGGTCGTCAAGTCGATCACGGACGTTGCCCACAGCCTCGGCAAGCGGACCGTCGCCGAGGGGGTCGAGGACAAGGAGACGCTGGCGGCGCTGCGGGAGTACGGGGTCGACTGCGCGCAGGGCTTCTATATCGGCCGGCCGGCTCCCATCGTGCCGTTCGATGCCGCTCCGGGTCCGAGCGCCGGTCGCGAGGGAGCGGGAGCACCCAGCTCCGTCCGCACGTCGTAGTCCCAGAGGCCTTCTCGCGGTCCCCACGGTTGGCGCTCGTGGAGGGTCGCGTAGGCGACGTCGCGGGCGCGCTGCTCCTCGCCGTCGAGGAGGTAGAAGGTGTCGGCGGCGGATTGGGCGGAGCCTTGGAGCTCGGCGGCGTGGCTCAGGCGGATCGATTCGTAGCGGCCGATCGCGGCGATCGCATTGGTGCCCTCGTCGGCGAGGCAGGCCGCGAGGACGTAGGCGTCCTCGATCGCCTGGGCTGAACCCTGGGCCTGGAACGGGGCCATGGCGTGGGCGGCGTCGCCGAGCAGGGTGACGCGACCGACCGACCAGCGCTCGATCGGCTCGCGGACGAAGACCGCTCCGCGGAGCATCGTGCCGCAGAGGGCCAGGCGCGCGCGGAAGCCCTCGTCCCAGCCGTCGACGAACTCGATCGCCTCGGCGGCCGGCGCCTCGAGCGTCCACGACTCGCGCGACCAGTCGGCCTCCCGGGTGGCGAGGGTCACGGCGAGGCGCTCGCCGCCGGACAGCCAGTAGGAGACCCCGTGCCGCTGCGGCCCGAGCCAGTACATGTTCTCCCGCGGCGGGTGCAGGTCGGCGACCTCCTCGCGCGGCACCACCCCGCGGTAGACCACGGTGCCGGAGAAGACCGGGTCTTCAGGACCGAAGAGCTGCCTGCGCACGGGGGAGCGGATGCCATCGGCGGCGACCGCGAGATCGGCGTCGACCTCGCTCCCGTCCTCCAGGGCCACGAAGGCCCGACCGTCCTCCTCGCGGACCGCGGTCACCTTCGCCCCCAGATGGAGCGAGCCCTCCGGCAACGCCTCGATCATCACCCGCTGCAGGTCGGGCCGGAAGAGGTCCAACTGGGGCGCCCCGAACCGCTTTTCCATCTCCGGCCCGAGCGTGCTCCGGTGCAGCAGAGACCCGTCGTCCCAGCGCAGCAGGTCGACGGTGTCGGGCACTGAGCCGACCCGCCGCAGCTCCTCCCCGACCCCGACCCCGATCTCGTCGAGGAGCCGCACCGCGTTCGGCCCGATCGACAGCGAGGCCCCGGCCGCGTCGGGTTCGGTGGCCTGCTCGAAGATGTCGAACTCGATCCCGCGGTGTGCGAGCGCCAGTCCGGCCGCGAGCCCCCCGATGCCACCGCCGACGATCGCCGCCCTCATCGGGCCGAAGATTACGTCGTTCGCTGCTCGCGGCGCAGCAGCCACCAATCGACCACGTAGCCGCCGAAGGGCAGGACGGCGCCGATCAGGATCCAGGCGGTCTCTTTCGGCGTCCAGCCGTTGGCGGCGCGGATCGAGAGGGCGATCACGACGTAGGCGACGAAGAGGGCGCCGTGGATGGGGCCGAGGATCTGGACGCCGATCTCGTTGTCGGAGGTCCGTTTGATCACGGCGGCTACGAGGAGGGCGAGGAAGCTCGTCGCCTCGGCGAGGGCGACGTAGCGGAAGGTCCGCAGGTTCATTAGGTCAGCCTAATCAGCGTGAGCCGAGCTGAGTGGGACGCTGCTCACACTCAACGGATTGGTTCGACCCGGAACCGGAAGGTCGCCGGGCTCGGATCGTTCGCTCCGCCCGCGCCCCGGGCCTTGACCCGGAGGACGTGCGCTCCGACGGCAAAGCGGCGTGAGAACTTCACGCCGCAGCCCCGGAGGCGCCCGCGATCGATCTTGCAGAGGAAGCGGGCACCCGCCGGGCTCGAGCCGAAGCGGAAGCGCAGGGGCGCTGCGGGGACGCGGGCGTGGACGAGCTTCGGCGGGTGTCGGGTGATGAAGGTGTCCGGAGGCGTCCGCGCGCCCGGGGGCGTGGTCGGAGCGGCGGGGACGGGCGTGGCCGGGGGTGCTTCCGGTTGCGCCGGCGGCGGCGTCACCGGCACGCCGAGGGGCTCGATGGCGGGCGCTCCCGGCAGGCTCGCGATCGCGGCGTAGGCGTCGATCAATCCCGAGCCGACCGCGGTCGCGGGAAAGGCTCCGACCGGCGTCGCGGTGCCGGTCAGGGCCGCCCGGATCGTCGCCACCGGGGCGGCGGCATCGCGTTGACTCAACAGGGCTGCCACGGCCGCCGCGTGCGGCGCGGCGGCCGAGGTGCCGCAGAAGCGCCAGGTGGCCCCGTCGTAGCGGCGGGCGAAGAAGGTCGTCGCCCCGCAGTCGGTCGCGGCGAGGTCGGGCTTGACGATCGCTTCCGGCGCGGCGAGCGCGGGCGCGGCACCGGTCCCGGCGACGGGCCCGAAGTAGTGGGTGACCGGCCCGCGGGAGGAGAACCGCTCGGGGGCGGAGGAGTCCGCGTAGGAGACCGCCGCGACGGCGATCGCGCTCGGCGCTCCCGCGTGCCCGAAGATCGTCGGGCCGACGATGTCGCCGCCCGCGGATCTCGGATACTCGGTCTTGGTCACTCCGGACCCGTTCTGCAGCAGGGCGAACTTGAGCCGGGGGAGCCCGCCGGAGAAGCGGTTGATCGCCAGCTGCACGGTCCGGGGCGTGGAGGCGGTGTTCTTCCACTGGATGATCTCGAGCGGCCGTTGGGTCCCGCCGATGCCGGAGTTGCCCTCGCCCGAGGTGGCGAGCACTTCGCCTCCCGCGTTCAGCAGGAAGGCGTCGAGGTCGGTGGTCACCCCGTTCCAAGGTTCGGCCCACTGGAGGTCAACCGACAGCGTGGCGCCGGCGGCGACCGTGATGCCGAAGATCCGATCGACCGCGGCACCGGGGTCGAAGTCCATGCAATGCGTGCCGTTGAAGCCGCGCAGTCGCTGGACCGCGGTGGGGCAGCCGGCCGAGTCGCGGAAGGCGGGCGCTTCCCAGGAGGCGATCTCGTTTTCCCCTTCGAAGAGGTTGTCGTTGCCGGCCGAGGTCAGGTAGGTGACGCCTTCGGCGGTGACCTTGGCGATCGCGGCGGCGACGGGGCCGTCCTGGAAGAAGGGCTCTTCGAAGTAGGCGACATCGTCGACGATGACCTTGGCGCCGGCACCTCCCGCGATCGCGGGCGCGGCCAGCCGTTCAATGTTCTGGGCGAAGGATGCTTCGCTGCGGAAGGCGGTCGCGAACGCGAGCGTGGCATCCGGCGCGAGGTCGTGGACGATCTGCAGCATCGCCCGGCCCTCGTCGGACCCTTTGCCCGCGGCGCCGTCTTCGAGGACGGCCACGCCGGCCTGCTGGGTGACGCAACCTCCCCCCGGCCCCGGCAGGTCGGCGCTGAGGACGTCCTGGGCCGCATGGGTCGCGATCGGCCCGCTGCCGTCGGAGGCCGCGGTCGCGGTGTCGAACGAGTCCGAGAGGACGCCGACGGTGACCCCGGCGCCCGTCAGCCCGAAGGCCGCGCGCGCCTGGTCGACCTTCAGCTGGGTAAGCCCCTCCGAGCGCACCGACCCGCCGGCACAGGTGCCTTCGCCGAGCGCGGCTGCCGGCGCGGGCCCATAGAGGACGGGCGCGCGGCCGGCGCTGGCCGAGGCGACCTCGGGCAGCGCGCCCAGTTCGTCCAGGGTCGCCGGATCGACGGCCACGGTCGCCGTCCCCGCGGCTTCGTCGGCGGCGATCGGCTCGGCTCCGATCGCCTGCAGGGCGGCCGGCCCGTCGGCCGCCGTGGGTTCGAAGCGCACGTTGACGAGGACCCGGGCCCCTTCGAACAGCAGGCTGCCGGGGCCGCTTTCAGCGACTCCGAGGGTCGCCGCTTCCTGATCGGGCGGCAACGCCCGGACCGCCGGGTCCGCCAGCTCGGACAGGACGGGGGAGAGGGCTTCATCGCCCTTCGAGAGTCCCATGGCCGAGGCCGGCCCGGGGATGAAGGCGAACGGCAGGATGAGAGAGGCGATTCCCCACACCGCTCGCCGCCTGAGGATCGCGACCGGGGTCATTGCCCATGCATCGACAGAATTCGGTAGCGGCTGAACGCGGCGGACGAAGGATGCGACGTTTCAGGCAACGGGGGACATAATGGCTCTGGGACAGATCGCGATCGAGGAGGGCGAGATGCAGAGTTGGGACCTGAAGGGCGTGGAGGTGCGCGCGCACCAGCCGGAGATCCTTTCCTCGGCGGGTGACGCACGGGCGATCCTGCTCGAGTTGCCGGCCGGGGAGGAGCTGCAGGAGCACGAGGTCCACGAGCGGGCGCGGATCGTCGTGATCGACGGCGAGGTCGAGGTCGCGACCCCCGACGGCGAGAGCGTGCGAGCGGCGGCGGGGCACCTCTTCGAGTTCGCGCCCCAGGAGCGGCACACGGTCACCGCCGACTCGACCACCCGCCTGCTGATCGTCCTCAGCCCTTGGCCGGGAGACGGGCACCCCGGAGCGATGTCGCTCGAGGACAAGGGAGAGGCGCGGGAGAAGGCGGCCGAGCGCAGGTCGTGACGGAAGGCGACCAGGACGAGGAGTCGAGGCATGGAGTACGCGGTCTACATCGCGGTTCCGAACGGCGAGGACGCCGATCTCATCACCCGGCGCCTGATCGAGGTCGCGCCGTCAGAGCTCGACTTCTCGCTGCGTGACAAAGGCGATCCGAGCGAGTCCACCGACGTCGAGCTCTGCTTCCGCATCCGCGGCGTCGCCCACCCCGAGGAGGCGCTCTCCCAGGCGCTGGAGCTCTACGCCCTGGGTCGTCGCGCGGCGGGCCTGAGGGCCGACGGTCGGCCGCGGGCTTCGCTGTCGGAGTGAAGGGGGACGTGAGGCATCTCGGCGAGAGGGCCGTCTCGGCCACGGCCCTGGCTGGCTGTGGCCGTGGCCGAGACGGCCGGGGATGTGAGGAGTGGCGGTATCTCGCCCACGCGAGCGCCTCGGGTTCGTCACGTGAGGGACGCGGATGCGCCACGGAAGGCTCGTTGCGTGACAGAGACCGTGGGAAGTCCACGCTTCCGTGCGTGTTCCCCAACGGTCAAGGATCTCCGTGTCGATTTATGGTCGCTCAGCGACCAAAAGTCGACACGCGTCCCGTGGACCCCACTTCTGAGGCCCCGAAAGGGACCAGATGTGGCCGAAGGCCGGGGGGAAGTCTGGAGTTCCCGGCGTCTTCGTCAACTCCTCACCGGTCAGCTCTTTGCTGTGGAGCGAAACCGTCTCTATGCGGCGGTAAAGCTCCACAGGCATCGGGTTCCCGGCGTCCGCGATGAGACGCCCAGGACGCCCTCGGACGGGCGGAGCGCCGGCACAACGCCCGCCCGCCTGGGAACAGCCGGCTACGCGGTCGGGATCGCGATCAGGCTGTTGTAGTTGGCCGTGCCGTCGGCCACCGACACCTTGCACTGGACGCTGAGGGTGGTCGGCGACGGGATCGTGGTGACCGCCTGTAGCGAGGCGGGGACCGAGGCCAGTGCGGGGAGGGTCTTCATCGCGGCCTGATCGAGGACGGTGGTGCCGGACTTGAGGGAGCATTCGACGCTGTCCCCGGCACCCGAATGGTAGAGCTGCGTCTTGGCCATGACGATGTAGTTGCCCGCCGGAACGGCGAGTTCGACCACGGTCGTCGCGGGAGCGATTGGGCCCGAGGTCGGCAGGACGGTCAAGCCCTGTTTGGCCGAGAGCGGCGTGACGGTCCCGTTCGTCCCGTTGGTGCCGTTCGTCCCATTGGTCCCGTTCGTGCCCGCGGTGCCCTGCGGACCCTGGGGACCCTGCGCACCGTCGGCGCCGGTCGCGCCTTTGGCGCCTTCTGCGCCTTTCGGGCCTACGGCCCCTTCGAGGCCGTTCGTCCCATTGGCACCGTTCGGGCCGTTCGCACCGTTGGCTCCGTTGCTGCCCGGGCTTCCGGCGACGCCGTTTTCGCCGCGGGCCCCGGTGGTTCCCGCCGCGCCGGTGTCGCCTTTGGCACCGGAACCGCCGGTCGAGCCGGGGTCGCCCTTGGCCCCGGTGGTGCCCTGCCCGCCGGCGAGCAGCGCCTGCGTGCCGGCGCTCAGGTCCCTAGGTTCCACCGCGCCGTTCTTGATCGCGGCGCTGGTGACGGCGCCCGGGGCGATGTCACCGGCCTTGATGAGCCCCGTCGCGGCAACCGCCGAGCCGCCGAGGACGATGAAGAGTGCGGCCCCCGCGAGCAGGAGGGAGGGGGTGGGCAACCACCGTCGCCGGGGTCGGGTTCGAAGACTTCGGATCGTACGTCTGATCATCGGTACAGCTCCTTCGGATGACCCGCTTCGCTGGAGCGGTACTTGGCAGCGGAGCGATCGCCCTCGCCACCCGCGCCATCGACAACAGGCAACACCGGAGTAATCCCTTGTGAGTACCTGGACGGAAAGGCTTTACATAACGTTTGTCCACTTCCGGGAGATCTCTTCAGGTACGGACCAGGTCATTCGATGACCACTTAACAGAAGCAGACCTTTTCGACTCAGGGCACCCTCGTCGCGAGACGAGTCCGCAAAGCCACGGGACTCCGCCGGAGTCAGCCGAGCTACCGAAGGCCGTCCACCGAAGCCGCAACTCGATGCGGGCGTGGCGGCATAGAGAGGAACGTCGCCGAGGCTGCTCGCTCAATTCGGAAGGGACACATATGTCCAACCGTCTTCGTCCCAGGCGATTGCGACGCTCTGTCGTCGCCATCGCCGCAGCACTCGCCGTGGGAATCGTTCCCGCCGCTGCCCAGGCAGCGCCAGTCGACCTCGCCACGGTGGGCCCGTTCGTCGTCCTCGGCGGCTCCGCCGTCACCAACACGGGCCCGTCCGTCCTCAACGGTGGGCTTGGCGTCGCGCCAGGGACCTCGTTGACCGGCTTCGCGGCACCCGCTGTCGTAACCGGCGCCACCCACGAAAACGACGCCGTCGCCAGTCAGGCCCAGGCTGACCTCACCAATGCCTTCGGCGTCGCCGGAGGACAGGCGGTGCCGCCCGGCAACGAACTCACCGGGATAGACCTCGGCGGTCTGACCTTGACCGCCGGCGCCTACGGGTACAGCTCCTCGGCGCAGCTCACCGGTCAGCTGACCCTCGACGCGCAGGGCGATCCCAACGCCGAATTCGTCTTCATCATCGGCTCGACGCTCACCACCGCCTCGGCCAGCTCGGTGATCTTGACCAACGGCGCATCGCCGTGCAACGTCCACTGGCGCATCGGCAGCTCCGCGACGCTCGGGACCGGCACCCAGTTCGTGGGGAACCTGATGGCGCTCACCGACATCTCCCTGAACGACGCCGTCCACGTCGAAGGCCGGGTCCTGGCCCGCAACGGCCAGATCAGCCTGATCAACGACGTCCTCGACAACTCCAAATGCGTCAAATCGACGGAAACGCCGACGACGCCGACCGAAACCTCGACGACGCCGGTGACCCCGACCGAAACGCCGGTGACGCCGGGCGGAACCACCTCGCCGGGCTCGACGACCCCGACCCCGGGCTCCTCGGCAGGCACCGCAACGCCGGTGGGCAGTCCGACCAAGGCCGGTCCGGCCGGATCCGGTGGCGCCGGCAACAAGAAAGACCGATCGGCCCCGACCCGCGGTGGGTCGTCGACCGTGACCCACGGTCCGCAAGGCCCGAACGGCACCGCCGTGACGGTCACCGGCAAAAAAATCGGCAAGGTAGTGGTCCGTGTCGACAACGAGATCGTTGAAACTTCACGCGCACCGTCGCTGAAGATGAACGTCAACGGCACTCCCGGCACCCATACGGTCACCGTCCACGTCAGCTACAAGGACAAGACCGCGGGTAAGACCACGACGTTCCGTATCCACGTCCCGTCTCCGGCTCCGCTGACGCCGCCCTCGGGTCCCTCGAAGTTCACCGGATGACCATCCGGCGTGACTCCGTCACCAGACTCCCCGGCATCCGCCGGGGAGTCTGCGGGTCGGCCTTGGCGCTGCTCGCCGCGGGCGCCCTCGGCGCCACCGCCGCGCCGGCCCCGGCGACCGCGGCCGCCAAGACCCCGACGAGCCGGCCGCTCGTCCTCCTCCTTCAGTCCCACACCGCCCGCGTCCGCCCGGATGGCCACGCCCAGCGGATCGAAGCGGTCGCCTCGCGGCGCCCCCTGACTCGCGTCCGCACGGTGCTGCCGGTGCTCGGCGAAGCCGTGCATGGCTCCTGGCTGCGCGTCCGGCTACCGGGCCGGCCCAACGGCCACACGGGTTGGATCGCCGCCGCCCGCACCCGCCTCGCCTCCAGCGAATGGAGCATCGAGGTCGACCTGTCGGCGCGTCGCGTCGCCGTCTACCAGGGCGCCCGGCAGGTGCGCAGGTTCCCGGCCGTCGTCGGCGCGCCCTCGACGCCGACCCCCCGCGGGCGGTTCTTCGTCGAAGAGGCGCTGAGGCTCGCGCCCTCCGCGTCCGGTGCTCCTTACGCGCTTGCCACCAGCGCCCGCTCCAACGTCTACGCCGAATTCGAGGGCGGCCCGGGGCAGATCGCCATCCACGGCCGCAACCACCTCCCCGAGCCGCTGGGGACCGCCTCCTCCCACGGCTGCGTGCGGCTCGGGACCAAGGCGATCACCTGGTTGGCGCGGCACATCGGCGCCGGGACGCCGCTGAAGATCACGCGGTGATCGCTCGTGGCCCCCTCCGCCTTCTCGGATTCGCGCAAGCGCCTGCTGGTCCGCAGCGCCGCGATCATGTACGTCGGTGCGGCCGCCCTGAATTCGCTCCAGGCCCTCACGCCGGGCGGCCCTTCCACGTCCCTGGTGCCGGGGATCGTCGCGGCCGCGTTCGCGCTCCTCGTGCTCCTCACCGCCCGGCGACTCCCGCGCGCCGCGCTCGCCACGCTAGGGCCGATCGGGGCGGCGTTGATCGCCTTCGCCCTCGCCACCACCCCGGGTGCCGGCGACGGCGCCGCCCTCTATATGTGGCCGGTCCTCTGGGAGGCGTACTTCTTCGGCCGTCGCGGAACCATCCTCATCGTCGCCTGGATCGCCGTGATCCATGGCCTGGTGCTCATCTCCCTGCCCCCGGGCGTCGGCTACTTCGACCGCTGGCTCGATGTCGTCGGCTCGGTCGGCGTGGTCGGTGGTGTCGTCGAGCTGCTCTCCCGCGGCAACCGGGAACTGGTCGCGCGGTTGTCGAGCGAGGCGAAGGTCGATCAGCAGACCGGCCTGCTCAACCGACGGGGCTTCGCCGAGCGGGCAGGGGAAGAGCTGAACCGGGCCCGGCGGGAGACGTCGTCGGTCGGCCTCGTCTCCTTCGACCTCGACCATTTCAAGTCGGTCAACGACGAGCTGGGGCACGACGCCGGCGATCGCACCCTGGTCCGCGTCGGCGAGGAACTGCGGGAGGCGACCCGCGAGAGCGATGTCTTGGCGCGGATGGGGGGCGAGGAGTTCGTGGTGCTGGTCCCCGGGGGAGGCATCGTCGACACGCTGGCGCTCGCCGAGCGGGTGCGGACCGCCATGGAGGAGAGCGTCGATCCCGCGACCAGGCGGATGACCGTCAGCGCCGGCGTCGCCGCGGAGATCGCTCCGGCCGATCTCGAGCTGCTCCTGAAGGGAGCCGACGCGGCTCTCTATGAAGCCAAGTCCTCCGGCCGCAACCGGACCGTCGTCTCAGCCCGCTCCGGCGGATCTCAGGCGAGTCGGACCTTGAGCGCCCCCTCGAGGTGAGTGAGGAGGAGGGCGACGATCTCGGGATCGAACTGGGTTCCGCTGCCCTCCTCCAAGACCTCCATCGTCTCCGCGACCGACATCGCCGGCCGGTAGACGCGATCGCTGAGGAGGGCGTCGAAGACGTCGGCGACCGCGACGACCCGTCCCTCCGGCGGGATCTCCTGGCCGACCAACCCCTGGGGATACCCACTGCCGTCATAGCGCTCGTGATGGGTGAGGGCGATGGTCGCGGCGAGGCGCAGCAGCTCGCTCTGAGAGTCGACGAGGATTTCGTGCCCCATCCACGTGTGCTGCTCCATGACCGAGCGCTCCTCGGCGCTCAGCGGGCCGGGCTTGCGCAGGATTTCGTCGGGGGTGCCGATCTTCCCCACGTCATGCATCGGCGCGGCCAGGCGCAGAAGCTCGACCCGGTCCGCGTCCAGTCCACATTCTCGCCCCAACATCGCGGCGACGGCGGCCATGCGGTTGACGTGCTCGCCGGTGGAGGAATCGTGGCGGTCGATCGCCCTGGTCAACCGCTCGACGGTCTCCTGGCGAGACAGCTCAAGCTCCTGGATCGCCTGGGCTTGGACCGCCAGGAGCTCCTCGCGCAACTTCGTCGCCTCGAGCTCGGCGGTGACGTCCGGTGAGATGCCGGCGATTGCGACGATCTCCCCGTCCTCGTCGAGGAGCGGGAACTTCACGGTCTTGAACGTTCGCGTCACCCCCGCGACCAGTCGTACATCGGTTGCCTCATAGGTCGCCCCGCTGTCGGAGACACGGCGATCGGCCTCAACCGCCTCGTCGGCATCCTTCGGGAGCAGGAACGCTTCGTCCCTCAGGCCGACCATCTCACCTCGCGCCACGCCCGCCAGCTCCTCCAGGCTCGCGTTGGCGAGGACGTAGCGTCCGCGGAGGTTCTTGGCGTAGATCGGCATCGGCGCCATGTCGATGATCGCCTGCCATTGGTCGACCTGGTTCCGACTGTGTTCGCGATGGATGAGTTCGAGCTGGTGGCGGCGCAGCGCGTTCATCACCGTCATCAGCAGCTGGCCGGGCCAGGGGGGTTTGACCACATATCCGTAGGCGCCGAACTCGAAGGCCTTCTTGGCCAGGGCGGCGTCGTCGTGCTCGGCGACGAGGATCACCGCGGTGTCGATGTTCCCGCGGACGATGTCCTCTGCCAGGACGATCGTCGCCTCCGTCGGGGGATGGAGGTCACAGAGCAGGAGGTCGTAGGCGCCCCCGACGAGCATTTCGCGAGCGCCTTCGACATCGGGGGCGAACTCGCAGAGGTAGTGGCCGCCGAGCGACCGCTCGATCGTGGCGACCATTTCGGGTCGATCGTCGGAGGTGAGGATCCGAGCCATGGCGGCCGACGCCGGGGTCAGGCCCTTCCTGGGCTGGACGGCAACGCGTTGTCGGCGCGACCGATCAAGGCGGCGCCGTCGTCTTCGGCGCGCAGCTCCGCGATGCCGTACTTGATCCCGCAGCCGGAGTCGAGCGAACTTGCCCGAATCGCGTCGAAGCGTAGTCGGGCGCTCTCCGTGCTCGCGCCGGACATCACGCAGACGAACTCGTCGCCGCCGACGCGGACGATCATGTCGTAGGAGCGCATCTGGGCGCGGAGCACGGCGACGACGCACTTGAGCAGCTCGTCGCCCGCGGCGTGCCCCAGCTTGTCGTTGACTTCCTTGAGGCCGATGACGTCGACGTAGGCGATCGCCAGCGCTCCCGTGGTCCGGCGCGCGCGGTCGATTTCGTGCTCCAGTTCTTCCAGGCCCGGGGCGCGGGCGTGGACGCCGGTCAGCGGGTCCAGTTCCGCTGCCGCCAGTCGCTGCCGCATCGCCTCGTGCTCCAGCCTTGCCTCCTGGCGATCCTTGGCGGCGCGGCGCCGGTCCTCGGCGGCCTCCCGGCGATCGGCCGCGGCGCGGGCGCGGGCCTGGGCGGCGCTCCACTCTGAGTCCGGCGCCTCGAGGTTCCGTTCGATCATCGCCGAGACCTGATCACGCGCGGTGGCGGCTAGGTCGCGAGCTTCCGCCGCCGCTTCGCGGACCTGTGCCGCGTCGGAGCGCATCGCGCTTCCCTCATCACGCTTGTGCGCGCTGCGGTTGCGCATGTGAGCGGAGGCCTTGTGGACGCTGGGATCGCCGCCGCCGGCCAGATCTCGATCGCTGGCCGCCTGGTCGTCCTGGGCCGCCACCTGGTCGTAATCGGACGCCTGCTGATCGGAGTCGGAAGCCGTCTGGTCGCTGTCGGCCTGCGTCTGATCGGAGTCGGCGAGCGTCTGATCGCCCTCGCGGAGAGTCTGATCGTCCGCCCGGACCTCGTCGCGTTCTGGGTTGGTCACTCGCGACCTCACCAATCTCGACAGCGAGGGGGTGCCCTGGGTGCCGTTAGTCATCGTTCCTAAATAGGACCTTGAATGGGTTTAGCACATATAGCGGTTAATTACTTCAATCCGGCGGCGCGGATGAGGACCGCCAAGCAAATTCGGTGGATCGCCTAGAAGAGGCCGAAGAAGACTTCGGTGGTGAAGGTTCCGCCGGCCGGGATGCCGCTTGCCTCGGTGATCGTCGTCGCGGGTTTGAACACGAGCGAGCCAGAGCCGAAACCGGTGGCGGCTCCGCTGAGGCTGGTGACGACGATCGTCACCGTGGTCGCGACCCCGTTGTTGACGAGCGCGACGGTGCCGCCGAAGGTCGCGGTGGCCGACGCGCTCGCGAGGTAGAACACCGAGCCGGTGTCGAGCGCGCCGTTGGTGATGCCAGGAATCGTCAGCATGACGTTGGCGAAGATGCCGGGCGAGGTCTCCGACGCCCCGCTGAAGGAAGTCGGGACGCTGGCCGTGGCGAGCGGCTGGTTGAAGGTCAGGATAAGTTTGTCGCCGATTTCGAGCCTGCCGTTGCCGGTCGTGCCGTTCGATTGCCGGGAGGAGATCGCGGTCACCTGGGGCCCGGCCGTGTCGACTTTGACCACGTTGGCGGAGGTGTAGGTGGCCTGGTTGCCGACCCTGTCGAAGGCGAGATAACGGTACTGGTAGCAGCGACCGCTGGTGACGCTGGTGTCAGCGCCCCCGACCCTGGCGACGGCCGTGGCGAACGTGCCTGGGAACGACCCGCAGATCCCGGTCGCGGTGTTCAACGTCGCTTCGTCGCGACGGACGATGCCCGCCGCCGCGTTCACGCCGGAGCCCGTGTCGGTGCCGTCGCTGGTGGTCAGCGGGACCGAGAGCGTCTTCACGGTTCCGTTGAGGTAGGTGATGCTGCCCCCGGTCGGCGCGAGGATGTCGTTGACGAAGCTGACCGAGGTGTTCGTGCTTTTCCCGGCGGCGTCTTTGCCGGAGAGGGTCTTGGCGGTCGGGGCGGTGGGCAGGGCGGTCCAGCTGAAGGCGGTCGAGGCGAAGGGGCCGCCGACGGGGGTGCTGATCGTCTCCAGGTTGTGCGTCCAGCCGGTGGTCGCGATCGCCGGGAAGGTCGCGGAGGCCGGGCCGGAGCTCGCATCGGCGACGAGGTTGACGATGTTGAACGAGCCGGCGACGTTGCCGCGGTAGTAGATGACGGTGCCGGTCAGCGCGGCGTTGACCGCGCTCGGCAGGCTGAGGGTGTTGGTCGGGGCGACCGTGTCGACCTTGCTGATGCCGGCGCTGACGTAGGTCGCCTGGTTACCGACGTTGTCGGAGATCAGGTAGCGGAACTGGTAGCAGTTGCCGGAGGTCACCGCGATGGAGGTGGGGGAGACGGAATTGGTAGCCGCGACGGTGAACGCGCCGAAGGTCCCGCAGACGCCCGCCGCGAGGGTCGCCGTGGACCGTTCGACGATCCCGCTGGCGGAGTTGAGGCCGGAACCGGTGTCGGTGCCCTTGGTGAAGGTGGCGCTGAGCGTCGTCGCGGTCGAGTAGCCGTTGGTGTAGGTGATCGTGCCGCCGCTGGGCGGGGTGGAATCGGGGACGGCGGTGAAGGAGGAGGAGGCGACGGCACCGGCGTTGTTGGTCGCGGTCACCGTCTGAGCGCCGCTCGGCGCGGTCGGGTTGGGCGCGCTCCAGCTGTACGTGCGGATGCCGGTCGCGCCGGGGCCCGCGCTCCAGCCGGCGGGGAAGGTCGGAAAGGCGTAGCCGCTGATCCCGACGTGCGGGTCGGTCGAGCTTGCCGTCACCTGGAAGCCACCGCTGCCGGCGCCGGGTCGGTAGTAGACCACGGTGCCGGCGCCGCTCCAGTAGGCGTTGCTGAGCGCCGAGAAGCTCAGCGCGGGGGCGGAAGGGGCGGACGCGTCGACCTTGACCTCGGGGCTGAAGTAGGTGCTCGGGTTGCCGACCTTGTCGGTGACCAGGTAGGCGTAGCGGTAACACGTGCCATCGGCCGGGACGGTGTCGGCCCGCGGCGAGGGCGGATCGTTTGCGCCCACCTGGCTGTAGGAGCCGAAGCTGCCGCAGATGCCTTCGCCGCTGCCGTCCGAGGTGAGCGCGGCCGAGGCGCGGAGCAGCTGCGCGCCGCTCGGCGCGAGCCCGGAGCCGCTGTCGGAGCCCGGCGTGAAGCCGATGCTCAAGGTCGTCAAGGTCGAGTAACGGCCGCCGGTGCCGCCGAGGCCGATCGCGTCGACGGCTCCGCCGCTCGGGCCCGTCTCGTCCTTCGTCACGGTGAAGGCGGTGGGATTGGTCGCGGTCTGGCCGGCGTTGTTGGTTGCCGCGATCGGCTCCGGTCCCGGGGACGGGTCGGCGCCATTGGCCGACCACGAGTAGGTCGTGCGGAAGGTCGTGCCGCTGAGCGGAGAGGCGACGGCGCCACCGCCGCTGAATCCGGAGATCGTCGGGAAGGTCACCCGGGCGACCCCGGAGTAGGGCGCGCTGGCCGAGGTGTCGACGTTGAAGCTGCCCGACCGCGCCGGGTTGTAGAAGACGGTCGAGCCGGAGATCGATTGCGACGTCGTGCCGCTGACGGCGCTCAGCACCGCGTCGGTCGGCGTCAACGAAGCGGCGGCGGCCGTCTGGACCTTGATCTCCGGGCTCGTATAGGTGGCGAAGTTGCCGACGTGGTCGGGGACCAGGTAGCGGTAGAGGTAGCAACTGTCATCCGTCGGGACGGTGTCGGTGACGGTCGCGCCGGGGTTGTCGGCGCCGATCTGGGCGAACCCGGAGAAGGTGCCGCAGCTTCCCTCGACGATGCCGTTGCTCGCCGACAGTGGGGCGGTGGCGCGTTCGAGCTTTGCCGGCGGGTCGCGCGGACCACTGCCGTCGGCCAGGCCCGAGCCGGAGTCGCTCCCCTTGGCGAGTTGGAGATCGACTTCGAGGGTCGCCGAGTAGTGCCCGTCGGTCCCGGCCAGGCCAACGACTTCGACCGAGCCGCCGCTTGGAGGAGTCGAATCGTTGTAGGTGGTCCCGCTGGCCCCGAAGGTGGCGCCCGCTTCGTTGGTCAGGCTGATTGCTCCGCCCGCGTTGGCGGTCGTGCCGGCCACCCAGCTGAGCAGGCCCGAGACGAACGGTCCGCCGACGGGGGTGGTGACCGAGGTCGAGTCGAACGAGAAGCCGATCCCGTTGGGGTCCTGTTCGGAGAATCCGGCCGCGACCGCGGGGGAGCCCCCCAGCGGGACCGGGGTCAGGCGGATCCGGAACGACCCGGCGGCGGCGCCACGGTAGAAGGTGGTGCCTGGAGTGCCGGTGGCCAGATCCGCCGGTTCTTCGTAGTAGCCGCCCTGCACGTCGATCACGTCGGCCGTGAAGTAGGGCGGCATCGCGTCGATCTTGATCACCTGGGTCTGGACCGGGGACTCGTTGCCGGCGTTGTCGGCGAGATAGAACTTCACCGTCGCCGAGGTCGAGATCTGGACCGGCCCGAGGGTCACGTACTGGGCGGTCGGCGAGGTCTTGGGGTCGCTTCCGTCATCGGTGTATTTCGCGTAGGCGACGCCGGACCCGTTGCCGTCGTCGGGGGTGCCGCCGACTTCCACCGGCGTGCGATTCCAGCCGGCGGCGTTGGGCGGCGGGACGACGCTGATCTGGAAGCTCGGGGCGGTGTTGTCGACGAGGATGCCGGAGCTCGCTTCGGCGCCGACGCCGACGACGCTGACCGAATGGGGGCCATCCGCGGTGCCGAGGGGCAGCGTGATCGAGACCGTCGCGCCACCTTCCGCTCCCGCCTGAGAGGGCGAGCCGACCAGCGGCACGGTGCCGTCGAGCAGGTATTCGATCGGCTCACCGGGATCGAAGCCGGAGACGCTTCCGCTCACGGTGGCCGGCAACGGCGCGACCGTGCCGCCGAACAGTTCCCGCGACAGGGTCATCGAGCCGGGGCCGGTGTTGACGCTGCCGCTCTTCAGCCCTTCTTCGCCCTGCCAGTTGTTCCCGAAGACGGGGGTCACCGAGTATTTCCAGTTGCCCACCGGCGTTCCCGGGACGTTGCAGGTAGTTCCGTCGACCGTTCCCGAGCAGCCGCCGCCGATCGCCACCTGGCTCCCCGTTTCGGCGTTGAAGCGCTTGACGAGATACCCGTCGGCCGGGAGCCCGGTGGAGAGGCCGGCGCTTCCCCATCTGACGACGACGTTGGCCGAGCCGTTCTCGCTCACCGTCGGCGCCGCGCCCTGCTGAAGAGTCGCCGCGGCCGTCCCGCCGTCGCCGTTGCCTGCGCTGCCCGCGCCGCTCCAGTAGCCGAGCGCGGTCTGGGACGCCAGGCCCGAGAGCACGACGATCGCGAGAAGTGCCGCCAGTCGAGTTCGCGTCCGCATCAGAGACGGCCCTCCAGCTGGACCGTGAAGGTGGCGCCTTGGCAGGCGTTCGCCGCCGCGACGCTCATCCCGATCGCCCCCGGCATGTCGATGACGAGCGTGCCGTCGGTCGTTCCTGCCTTGGGCGGGATCCGCCAGCCGGCGCCGCCGTTGTCCTGGGTGACGAAGTTGAGCGTCGAGACGTCGCAGCCGCTGTGGGCGGGGTCGACCGCGAAGGGTTGCGGGGCGCCGGGGTCGAGGATCATCGAGCCGATCTGGATGAACTCGGGGTTGGAGTTCGAGACGACGACGGCGACACTGGCCGCGCCGCCCGGATAGAGGGTGGCGGTCGAGGTCCCCGGTGCGAAGCTCAGCGGCTGGACGTCGGCGAGCACGGTTTTCGCGGTGCCGCTGCCGCTGCCCTGCCAGTAGGCGAGCGCGCCGACGGTGCCGCCGGCGACGATCGCGATCGCGATCAGCAGGATCCCTGGCCCCGTGGAGAGGAGCCGCCTCATGGGGTCGCCTCGGTGGCGGTGCCGGAGAAGGAGAGGGAAACGGAGGCGCCTTTGCAGCCGTCCTGGTTGATCGGCAGGTTCAGCATCGAGACCCGTGGCCATTCGCTCGGTTCGAAGCCGAGTTCGCCCAGGTCGGCGCTACCTGCCGCCGGCAGGGTGAATCCGGGCGCACCGGAGAACTGCTCGACCGAGAAGTCGTCGGGGTCGCATCCTTGGGTCGGGCTCGTCTGGGGCCCGCTCACCGCCGCCACCTCGACCGTGAGGCTCGCGATCAGCAGATCGCGGTCTTCGAGGTTGGTGAGGGTCAGATCGAGCGGTGCGCCGCTTCCCGGCCTCAGCAGGCCGGGCAGCGCTCCGGCCATCGTGAAGGCTTCGGGAGTGACGAGCGGCGGCGGGGTGACGGGAGTGACGGGAGTGACGGGGACGTCACCGGGCGGCGCTTCGGCCGGCGGGGGCGACGCGGCGGGTGGGCGGGGGGCGGGCACGTCGGGGGTGCTCGACCTGGCGACGATGAGCTCGGCCGTGGCGTTGCCGCGGCGATGCGGCCGCGCGGCGTCGAGCCGGACCTCGTAGGTGCCCGGCGGAGTGTCGGAGGAGGTGGTGATGGTGAGGCTCGTCCGCGCCCGCGGCGCCAGGCCGGCGCCCAAGGTGCGCGCCGAGAGGATCGTGGCGTCGGCGCCGACGGGGAGGTCCGCGTCGCGGACGGCCAGTGCGGTGCGACCGCTGAGGCCGATCGAGCCCTGGCTCTGTCGGACCACCCTGACCTTGTAGGTCGCGGTCGCGCCGGCGGCAACGGTGCGGCTCGGGGGCGCGATCTGGACCACGAGGGACCGTCCCGGCTGGACCGGGACAGAGCGACTGACGACGACCGCGGCAAGCGCGCTTCCCGCGCCGAGGCTCGAGATGAGCCCCAGCGCGAGCAGCAACGCGGGACGACGGCCGAACCGTCGCCCCGCTCGCTTGTCGTCGGTTTTGGTCATCTCGGGTCCCTAGGAGCTCGAGAGGGTCAGGGTCAGCGTCGCGCCCTTGCAGGCGTCCTGGCTGACCGCGGTGTTGGCGTAGACGAGCGAGCCGTTGTTCGGCAGCGCCTCGGCCGTAGCTTCGGCCGGAACCTGGTGGGACTGCGTCACGTCGGCCATCGAGAAGTCGGCCGTTTCGCATGCCGCATGTTCTGAGTCCGCGGCGATGCTGACGAGGTGGACTTTGGTGACCTGGATCGGTGAATCGCCGGCGTTGGCGGCCGTGAAGGTGACCACCTCGGCAGTGCCCGGAGCGCTGCCCGGGGTGACCGTGCCGGTGAGGGTCACGGAGCCGGAGGTGCCGACGTCGGCGGAGCCGGAGCCCGAACCGCCACCGGTCCAGTAGGCGACCGCCACGGCGGTCATCGCCACGACGGCAATTGCGCCGAGCGCCGCGATCGCCCGCTTTCTGGTCAGCGGGTTACGCATGGCTGGATGGTTGGTTGGACATGAAAGTCCCTCCTTATGGCGAGCGGCCTCCGGAACGTTCCGGGCCGCCACGAGCGCCCGTGACGGGCGAGGTGGCGACAGTCCTCATCGGTAGCCCGGCTGACTCCGGTGGAGTCCCGTGGCTCTGCGGACTCGCCTTGCGACGAGGGTGCCTGAGTCGAGAAGGCCTGCTCTTGCGTCTGCGAGTGGTGTCGACTCTCGGGGACATACCTTGAGCCGCGGGCCATCCCCTAGACGTTCGTTGTCATTCCGCGCGGGTAGCCACGCCTCATGGAGCGGGTGCGGATCGGTTGCTCGGGTTGGAGCTATGGCGACTGGCGCGGTGGGCTCTACCCGGAGGGGCTGCCGCAGCGGCGGTGGCTGGAGCGCTATGCGGAGATATTCGACACGGTCGAGATCAACGCGACCTTCTATCGGTTGCCGAAGGAGGAGACGGTGCGCGGCTGGACCGAGCAGGTCCCGGGGGACTTCCTCTTCGCCGTCAAGGGGAGCCGCTACCTGACGCACATGAAGCGGCTGCGCGACATCGCCGACGGGGTCGCCCGCTTCTGGGAGCCGCTCGAGCCGTTGCGCCGCTCCCACCGGCTCGGCCCGGTGCTCTGGCAGCTGCCGGAGAACTTCGAGCGCGACGACGATCTGTTGGCCGCGGCCCTCGACGAGCTGCCGCCCGCCGACCACTGCTTCGAGTTCCGCCACCCGAGCTGGTTCGCGGCGCCGGTGCGCGAGCTGCTCGCCGAGCGCGGCGCCTCGTGGACGATCGGCGACGACAAGCGCCGGCCGCTCCCGGAGGCGAAGCCGGTCGGGAAGCTCGCCTACCTGCGCCTCCACTACGGCCACCGCGGGCGCGGCGGCAACTACTCGGAGGCCGAGCTCGACGGGTGGCGCCGGCGCATCGCCGCGTGGCGCTCCCGCCGTGAGGTCTTCGTCTACCTCAACAACGACTGGAAGGGCTACGCGCCCGCGAACGCCCGGTACCTGCGAGAAGGCCTCTCGACCAGGTGAGACCGAGGCTCTTCCTGGGTACCCCTCCGGCGATGGACTTCCTGCGTGAGGCGTTCAAAGGCAGTAACCGCTTCATCCTGCGCCTGGCGCTGATCGCCGCGCTCGGCGGCTTCCTCTTCGGCTACGACACCGGCGTCATCTCCGGTGCCCTGCTCTACATCGAACCCGACTTCAAGCCGAGCAGCTTCGAGGCGCAGGCCTTCGTCGGCGCGCTCCTGGTCGGGGCGGTGATCGGCGCGGTGATCTCGGGCTGGGCGGCCGACGCGATCTCGCGGCGGCGGACGACGATCGTCGCGGGCGCGATCTACGTCGTCGGCGCGCTCGGCTCCGCCGCGGCGCAGTCCTCCTGGGACTTGATCTGGGCGCGCTTCGTCCTCGGCATCGCGGTCGGCGCCGCCTCGTTCGTCGGGCCGATGTACATCTCCGAGCTGGCGCCGAAGAAGATCCGCGGCGGCGTCACCTCGTTCAACCAGCTGATGGTCGTCTCCGGGATCTTCCTCTCCTACATCGTCAACTGGGCGTTCGGCGGCGCCACCGGCAACTGGCGCTGGATGCTGGGGCTCGCCGCGATCCCCGGCGCGGCGCTGACGATCGGCATGTACTTCCAGCCCTTCTCGCCGCGCTGGCTGGTCGGGCAGGGGCGCGACGACGAGGCCCGCGAGGTGCTCGGCCGCGCCCGCGAGTCCGACGAGGAGGTCGAGGAGGAGCTGAAGGAAATCGAGGAGGAGGCGAGCTCCAAGGGGAGCCTCCGCGACCTGCTCGCGCCGGGGGTCCGGGCGATGGTCGTGATCGGCGTGGTGATGGCGATCGTCCAGCAGCTGATCGGCGTCAACACCGTCATCTACTACGCGCCGACGATCCTCAAGTCGACCGGGCTCAGCACCTCGAGCGCGATCACCCAGGCCCTTTCGGTCGGGATCACCAACGTGATCTTCACGATCGTCGCGATCCTCATCCTCGACAAGGTCGGCCGCCGCCCGCTGCTGATCTTCGGCACGATCGGCTGCGTCGTCGCGCTCACCGCGCTCGGCATCTTCTTCGCCTCCTCGACCCTGAAGCAGGACGCGCCCGGCGTGGCCCTCATCTGCCTGATCGTCTACATCGCCTCGTTCGCGGTCGGCCTCGGCCCGGTCTTCTGGCTGATGATCTCGGAGATCTTCCCGCTCAAGGTGCGGAGCGCGGCGATGGCGGTGTCGACCGTGGCCAACTGGGCGGCGAACTTCCTCGTCGCGACCTTCTTCCTCACCCTCACCGGGGCGATCTCGGTCGAGGGCACCTTCTGGCTCTACGCCGGCTTCGGCGTCGCCGCGATCATCTTCTTCGCCCTGCGATTGCCGGAGACGAAGAACCGCTCGCTGGAGGAGATCTCCGACGAGGTGACCGACGAGGCGGTGGCCCGATGAGTGAGAAGCCGACCGTGGTCCTCGACGTCGACGGCACGCTCGTCGACACCAACTACCAGCACGCGATCGCCTGGCACCGTGCCTTCCGGAAGCACGATTACCGGGTCGCGATCTGGGAGATCCACCGGCACATCGGCATGGGCGGGGACCAGCTGATCGAGGCGCTGATCGGCGAGGAGGCCGCGGAGGCCGACGGCGAGGCACTGGACGAAGCGCACGCCGACGCCTTCTCCGAGCTGATCGACGAAGCCGAGGCGATGGAAGGCGCGAGCGAGCTGATCGCCGAGCTGGACGACGCCGGCGCGACCGTGATCCTCGCCTCCTCGGCGCAGAAGGACGAGCTTGAGCACTACGTCGAGCTGCTCGGCGCCGGCGAGCGAATCGCCGGCGCCACCAGCTCCGCCGACGCCGAGCAGACCAAGCCCGATCCGGAGCTGGTGCAGACCGCGCTCGACAAGTACGGGTCCGGTGGGCCGGCGCTGATGGTCGGCGACTCGACCTGGGACGTGAAGGCGGCGAAGGCGGCCGGGATCCCGACCTTGGCGCTCCTCACCGGCGGCTTCTCGGAGTCCGAGCTCCGGGAGGCGGGCGCGGTCGACGTGGTGGAGTCGATCGCGGTCCTGCGCGAAGGGAGCGTCGCCGCGATCCTCGATTTGGCCGGATAGCGATGGGTACAACGGCGACATGACCGAATTTGGCTACACCATGATGTGCGAGCAGTCGCCGGCCGATGCCCTCGTCCGCGACATCCAACGCGCCGAGGCCGCGGGCTTCGACTTCTCCCAGATCTCAGACCACTTCCAGCCCTGGCTGGTCGAGCAGGGGCACTCTCCGTACGCCTGGTCGGTGCTCGGCGCCGCCGCCGCGGTGACCGAGCGGATCGGCCTGATGACCTACGTCACCTGCCCGACCATCCGTTACCACCCGGCGATCGTCGCCCAGAAGGCGGCCACGGTGCAGGTCCTCTCAGGCGGGCGCTTCCGGCTCGGGTTGGGGGCGGGGGAGAGCCTCAACGAGCACGTCGTCGGCGGCGGCTGGCCCTCGGTCGGCACCCGTCACTCGATGCTCTCCGAGGCGGTCGACGTCATCGAGGCGCTCTTCGACGCTCCCGACGGGGAGGCGGTCAGCTACCACGGCGAACACTTCGACCTCGAGACCGCACGGCTCTGGGACCTCCCCGACCAGCGGGTGCCGATCGGCATCGCCGTCTCCGGCCCCGAGTCCTGCCGCCTGGCCGGCCGCAAGGCCGAGTTCATGGTCGCGGTCGAGCCGAAACCCGAGCTGGGGGAGATGTTCGACGCGGCGGGTGGCTCCGGCAAGGGCCGCGTCGGCCAGATCGCCGTCTCCTACGACGAGGATCGCGACGCCGCCCTGAAGCGCGCCCACGAACAGTTCCGCTGGTTCGGCCTCGGCTGGAAGGTGATGGCCGATCTCCCGAACCCCGACGCCTTCGAGGCCGCCACCCAGTTCGTCACCCCCGACGACGTCGAGGAAACGATCCCCTGCGGCTCCGACGTCGACGAGTTCGTCGAAAAGATCAAGCCCTTCGTCGACGCCGGCTTCACCGAGGTCGGCCTTGTCCAGATCGGCGGCGACCAACAGGAGAAGTTCATCCCCTGGGCCGAACGCGAGCTGCTTCCCGCGCTGCGCAAGCTCTAGGTCGGAAAGGGACGGACAAGGGACGCGAGGGGTGTCGACGAGAGCGGCCGTCTCGGCCACGGCCCTGGCTGGCTGTGGCCGTGGCCGAGACGGCCGGGGTGCGGGAGGTGTGGGATCTCTCGCCGAGGTGCGGAGGGTTCGTCACGGGAGGGGCACGGATCCGTCACGAGACTCGCAAGTCGTGACGGAGAGCATGGGAAGTCCACGCTTCCGTGCGTGTTGGGCAACCGTCAATTCCGCGCTGCATGCATTGACCCCCCTATAGGGTGGAAAACCCGTGCAGCGCGTTTTCGGGCCTTCTTTTCAGGCCCGAAAAGCGCCTGAAAGTGACTGAAGGCCGCGGGAAGTGTGGAGTTCCCGGCATCTTCGTCACCGAACCGTGCCGGGTGCGGCATCTCTCGCGCGGACCCTTGACGAAAGTCCGACCTCCGCCCGAGTCCGTGCCGACTCTCCGGCGTTTGTCACGAACCCTTCACGTCCTGGGCGTCTCATCGCGGTCACAGCCAGCCAGGACCGCGATGAGACGCCCAGGACCCACCTAGGACTGCCGCACCGGCCGGGACAACGACCGAAGAGCGCCCCCGTGAAACCAACCCCCTACCCGGCGAAGTCCACTCCACCCCGGTGCGCGGCGTAGATCGCGCCGAGCATCTCGCCGTCGATCTCGCCGTATTCGTGGAGGGCGGCGGAGTGGACGCTCTCGACGGCGTCGAGCACCTCGGCGGTGACCTTGACGTCGGTGGCGGCGTGCTGCAGCGAGCGCAGCTGTTCGACGCAGCGGGCGAAGGAGAAGTTCGGCAGGGTGTCGCCGGCGATCAGGGCCGGGGCGTCGTCGGCGACGAAGCCGCGGCCGGCGGCGCTCTGGGCGAGGGCGCCTTGGATCCGGGTGACGTCGAGGCCCGAGCGGTCGGCGATCGCCAGCGCCTCGGCGGTCGCGACGGCCTGGCCGAACCACAGCGCGTTCACGAGGAGCTTGGAGAGGTAGCCGCTGCCGTGTGGGCCCACGTTCACGATCGTGGCCGCGATCGCCTCGAGCACCGGCCGCGCCCGGTCGATGTCCTCGTCGCGGCCGCCGGCGAAGCTCAGGAGACGACCCGCCCGGGCGTCCTCGGGTGAGCCTCCTAGGGGCGCGTCGACCACGACGATGTCACGCGGCCCGGCCTCGGCGCCCACCGTCCGGGCGACCTCCGGCGAGGCCGTGCTGAGGTCCAGCCAGAGCGTCCCGGCCGCCATCGCCTCGGTCAGCGGGCGAGCGATGGCGGACACCTCCGGTGGACCAGGCAGCACCGTCACCACGATGTCGGCACCGGCCGCCGCCTCGGTCCCGTCGACCCAGCGTGCTCCGGCCGCCTCGGCGTCGGCCCGGCGGTCCGGCGCGATGTCGGTCGCGATGACGTCGAAGCCGGACTCGACCAGTCGCGCGCAGACCTGCAGGCCCATCCGTCCCACCCCGACGACGCTCACGCGGTCCACGGCCGCCAACATAGCCGCAGCGTGGCATGTGTTCCAGCGGGTACCGCAACGCATGGATAAAGACCACAAACCGCTTACGCTCGGGCGCCGCCTGGTCGGAGCGGTCCTCATGTTCGTCGCGATCTTCGCGGTGGCCGCGGTGCTGAGCGCCTGCGGCGACGAAGACAACAACTCGGGTTCGACCGGCGGTGCCGTCACCGAAGCTGAACAAGGCGTGGAAGAAGGTGCCGACAGCGCCGAAGAAGGCGCGGAAGAAGCCGGTGACGCCGCTGAAGAAGGCGCCGAAGAAGCTGGCGATGCAGCCGAAGAAGGCGCGGAAGAAGCGGGCGATGCCGCCGAAGAAGGCGCGGATAGTGTCGAAGAAGGTGCCGAAGAACTGACCGAATGACGGCCGGCTGATCAGCCGCGGCCGTAGGGGTCGCGCGGCGTGCGGTCCTCCGACAGGGACCGTTGCGACCGCGCGACCAGGCGCTCGATCGCGTCGGCGAGGTGCTCGGGGTCGATGTTGTAGTCCTCGCGCTCGGTGCGGATCAGGTGCGCCTCGAGCAGCACGTCGGCGTGGGTGTGCCCGGCGGGCGGCTCGAAGCGGTAGGAGGCGAGCTCGATCAGCAGCCCGAGCGGGTCGCGGAAGTAGATCGAGTCCATGAACCCGCGGTCCTTCACGCCGCTGTTCTCGATCCCGCGCTCGGCGAGCCGCTCGACCGTCTGGCGGAACGTCGCGTTCGACACCGCGAAGGCGATGTGGTGCACGTGGCCGGTGTCCTGGGACCGCGGGGACGGGTCGGGCGCGCGCCCTTCGTTGGTGAAGATCGTGATCAGCCGCCCGTCGCCCGGGTCGAAGTAGAGGTGGCTCTCCTCCGG
>Ga0268266_10000882_pt1 | contig 38900 bp, 26 predicted proteins | sample KBSS13metaG_FD_190356 | JGI IMG/M metagenome (GOLD analysis project Ga0268266, IMG submission 190356) | Switchgrass rhizosphere microbial communities from Kellogg Biological Station, Michigan, USA - KBS S1-3 metaG (SPAdes) (version 2) | ecosystem: Host-associated > Plants > Roots > Rhizosphere...
CCTTGAAGCTCGAGACGAAGGAGCTAGGCTTCTGGAGTCCCCAGACGCATCGTTGGTCGATCGAACCCGGCTTGTTCGACCTCTGGATCGGTACCGACTCCAATGCAACGGAGCACGCAACCTTTCAAGTCATACCCTGGCACTAAATTAAAGATGAGGATCACATCATGACGTGTAGCCGCCTCCTTGCCATCCTCACGTTTTGCCTCGCATCTCTCTCCGCGAATGCCCAATTCGCTCACACGCAGGGGAAGCAGATCGTAGACGGTAGCGGCAAGCCGCTGCTTCTACGGGGAACGAGCTTCGGGAACTGGCTGGTCCCCGAAGGCTACATGTGGCTCTTCGAAGGTGGCCCGCAGTCGGCGCGTGAGATCGAAGACCTTGTCACCGAGCTGCTCGGTCCCGACCAGTCCGCCGAGTTCTGGCACACATATCGTGAAAATTACGTGACGCGCGCGGATGTTCATCTGCTGCGCCAGGCAGGCTTCAACTCAGTTCGCATTCCCATGCACTACAAGTTCTTTGAGACCGACGATGCCGAAGGCTTCCGTCTGCTCGACCGGGTTATTGGATGGGCGCATGAAGAAGGCATTTACGTCATCCTCGATCTTCATGCCGCACCCGGCGGCCAGACCGGGACCAACATCGACGATAGCTACGGATATCCCTGGCTCTACGACAACCCCAAGGAACAGGCTCATCTGCTCGCAGTCTGGCAGCGGCTGGCGCGTCACTATAGGGATAACTCCACCGTGCTTGGATATGATCTTCTGAACGAGCCGATCCCTCACTATCCTTCTCTAAGGCCTTTGAACGCGAAGCTTGAGCCCATCTATAAGAAGCTAACTGCCGCCGTCCGTGAGATCGACAAGCACCACATCCTCTTCCTTGGCGGAGCTCAGTGGGACACCAACTTCTCCGTCTTCGGTTCTCCGTTCGATACCAACACTGCCTACTCACTGCACAAGTACTGGATGCCGGTGCAGCAATCGGCAATTCAGGAGTACGTCGACTTCCGTCATAAATACAACGTTCCCTTGTGGCTGGGAGAGTCGGGCGAAAACACAGACGAGTGGATCGCTCAGTTCCGCGAGCTTCTTGAGAAGAACGACATCGGCTGGACTTTCTGGCCTTACAAGAAGATGGAGAAGAGCTCGGCAATAGTTACCATCACACCTCCCGAGGGATGGGACAAGATCGTCGCTTTTGCAAAGCTTCCCCGCGGTACCGGCAATACTGAGGCGCGACTGAAGGAGCGTCCTGACCAGGCGACCATCGATCAAGCGTTTCGCGGCCTGCTTGAAAACATCAAGCTCGAACACTGCCGCACCAATGCGGGATATCTCAACGCACTTGGAATGAAGTCTGTTTCAGCCGGTAATTGAAGCTCTCTCTGCCTCCGTGTGCAGTTCGTGGTTCTTATTCTTTCGATTGGAGAATGAAATGATCTTGAAACCGTCCTGGTTTTTGCGAGCCTCGCTTTTTGTGGCAGGTGCGTTGACCCTGGCATCTCTGCCTCTGCGGGCGCAACAAGTCTCCGAGTGGCTTACGACTCCAGACCGCTCTTCACTCCTCAAGCAGCAAAGTGCGGAACTTTCTTTCGCGAGCGGAAGCCCGGCGGACACTGTCATCGACATTGACGATAAGAAGTATCAGACGATTGATGGCTTTGGATTTGCCCTTACCGGTGGCAGCGCGCAGCTGATCGAGCACATGGATGCGGCGCCTCGCGCAGCCCTGCTCAAACAGCTCTTTTCCATCGAAGGGGATGGCATAGGAGTCAGCTACCTGCGCGTGAGTGTCGGTGCCTCTGACATGAACGATCATGTCTACTCCTACGACGATCTTCCCGAGGGCCAGACCGATGCGAAGATGGAAAAGTTTTCGATCGAGCCTGACCGTGCCGATGTAATTCCGGTCCTCAAGCAGATCCTCGCCATCAACCCGAAGATCAAAATTCTCGCTTCGCCATGGTCGGCGCCGTTGTGGATGAAGACAACCGGAGTCGCCCGCGGCGGCGTGCTCAAGCCGGAATACTTCGAGGCCTATGCCACTTACTTCGTGAAGTACATCCAGGCCATGAAGGCTGAGGGCATCAACATTGACGCACTCACTGTGCAGAATGAGCCTCTAAATGAGAAGAACACGCCCAGCATGCTGATGCTGGAATCTGAACTGGGCGATTTTATTGAGAACAACCTCGGACCCGCCTTCCAGAAGGCCGGAATCAAGACCAAGATCGTGCTCTACGATCACAACCTCGATCACCCTGCCTACCCGCTCTCGATCCTCAAGGAACCGAAGGCCAACAAGTACGTCGACGGAACCGGGTTCCATCTTTACGGTGGAACGGTAGCTGCCTTCGATCAGGTGCACGACGCATTTCCCAAAAAGAGCCTTTACTTCACTGAGCAATCGATAAGCGAGCATCACGAGGGCGCACCGTTAAATGTAGCCAAGCCGGTCGCGTGGGTCGTCATTGGCGTAACCCGTCACTGGAGCAAAAACGTTCTGCTCTGGAATCTAGCGGCCGACCCGCAGTTTGGGCCACACACCAATGACGGCGGCTGCACCGGATGCCAGGGAGCCCTTACCATTGATGGCAACAACGTAAAGCTTAACCTTGCGTACTATACGATCGCGCACGCTTCGAAGTTTGTGCCCGATGGCTCCGTCCGCATCGGTTCCAGCGACGCGGAAGCGATTCCAAATGTGGCCTTCACGACTCCAGACGGAAAGACGGTTCTGATCGTCGCCAATGACAGCTCCTCCGATCGCAGCTTTGACGTCCGCTTCCGCGGCAAGGTATTCAAGAGCTCCCTGGTGGCAGGTTCTGTCGCTACCTTCGTCTGGTAACCGCAGGTTCAACGTAGAGGATATGAGATGAAAGCGAAGTTGTGGTTAAGCAGGATCGCAGTCCTGGCGGTCATAGGTGTTGCAGCTCACTTGTGGGCATCGAGCTCGTACTATTCTCTGCGTCCCGATGACGCCAAGGCCGTCTACCTAACGCCCGGCGAAGGAGGCCTGCACGGCGACGGTGCAGGCGACGACACCGCTGCGATCCAGCAGGCCATCGACAAGGTGCAGGAGACGACAGGCCAGGGGATCGTCTTCATCCCCGAGGGTCGCTACCGTCTCTCGAAGACCGTCTTCGTCTGGCCCGGCATCAGGCTGATCGGCTACGGAACCAATCGTCCCGTCTTCATGCTCGGAAAGAATACGCCCGGCTACCAAGACGGGATCGGCTACATGGTGATGTTCACCGGCAACCGTCCTCCCGCGAATGGAGAGCTTCCGCGCAGGCAAGGCAGAGTGTCGCCGCCGATCCCCGGCATCGTGCCATCGAATCCGAGGATCGCCGATGCGAACCCGGGAACGTTCTATTCAGCGATGAGCAACATCGACTTTGAGATCGAAGACGGCAATCCTGCTGCGGTCGGAATTCGTCTTCACTTCGCGCAGCACTGCTATCTCGCTCATATGGACTTCCACATTGGCTCCGGTCTCTCCGCGCTGCACGACGTGGGCAATGAAGCTGAAGACCTTCACTTCTACGGCGGGCAGTACGGCATCATGACGCGAAAGCCATCGCCGGGATGGCAGTTCACGTTGCTTGATTCGACCTTTGAGGGGCAGAGCAAGGCAGCTATCAAGGAGCATGAGGCAGGACTGACACTGATTCGCGCGCAGATCCGCCACACTCCGACAGCCATCTCCATCGATCCCGATTACTCCGAGGAGCTGTGGGTGAAAGACTCCCGCTTCGAGGACATCAGCGGTCCCGCAGTCATTATCAGCAACGAACATGGCCTGCGCACAGAGATCAATCTCGAAGATATCTACTGCCGCAACGTTCCCGTCTTCGCCAATCTTCGCGAGAGCAACACCAATATCCCTGGTCGTAGCGAGATCTACCACGTCCGCAACATGACCCACGGCCTAACCTTCGACTCTGTTTCATCGGCGGGAGAGGTCAAGACGCATATCGAAGGCGAGCCCCTTAAGGTGATGCCGGAACCAGTTGCTTCCGATATTCCCGCGCTGCCTGCGCAGAGCACCTGGGTCAATCTGAAGAACCTCGGAGCGAAGGGCGATGGAACGACCGACGACACCGCGGCCATCCGTCAGGCGATCGCATCGCATCGCGCGATCTACATTCCGACGGGTCGTTACATCGTGACCGACACCATCACGCTGCGTCCGGATACGGTGCTGATCGGACTGAATCCATCCACGACGCAGTTTGACATTCCGGACTCGACGCCTGCCTTTCAGGGGCCGGGTTCGCCGAAGCCGTTGCTTGAGGCTCCGAAGGGCGGCATCAACATCGTGACTGGAATCGGTCTCTACACCAACGGCATCAACGGCCGCTCCGTGGGAGCAAAGTGGATGGCAGGAAAGGACTCGCTGATGGACGATGTTCGCTTCCTGGGAGGGCACGGTACGTCGATTCCCGGCATGTCTCCGATCTATAACAACACGCACACTGCCGATACCGACCTCGACCGCAAGTGGGACAGCCAGTACCCGAGCCTGTGGGTGACCGATGGCGGTGGTGGAACCTTCGCCAACATCTGGACGCCGAGCACCTTCGCGCAGGCAGGGATGCTGATATCGAACACCACGAGCGAGGGCAGGGTCTACGAGCTTTCGAGCGAACACCACGTTCGCAACGAGGTGAAGCTGAACCATGTTTCCAACTGGAAGATCTACGCTCTGCAGACCGAAGAGGAGCGCGGAGAAGGGCCGTTCTGCCTGCCGCTCTCGATCGAGAGCTCCAGCAACATTACCGTCGCCAACTATCACAGCTACCGTGTGGTTAGCAGCTACCAGCCGTTCCTCAATGCGATCCACATTGCGGACTCGCACGACATCCGCCTGCGAAATATCCACGTCTATGGCGACAACAAAGTCTCCTTCGACAACGCGGTGGTCGTGGATGCGGACGGGCAACAGTTGGTGCGGAACCGCGAGTTTGCCGCGATGATGATTGACACCTCGAAGAAGGATGACAAGGTTGCGCTGAAGTCCTCACCGGTGCTCGCCCCGGGCGCGAAGCTGGAGCGGCTGACAGGCGGCTTCTACAACATCTCGGGCGCTGCAGTTGACCCTTCAGGACAGCTCTACTTTGTAGACGCTCACTGGCAGCGCATCTATCGCTGGCTGCCGGAGGAGAAAAGAGCGGCGATCGTTCGGGACAGTCCACTCGACCCCGTTCAGCTTGCGTTCGATAAAGCTGGCGACCTGATGGTTGTCTCCTATGATGGCAATGGAACGGTGTACAGCTTCAAGCCAGGCGCGATGGACGAAGAGATTACGCTGCTGAAACCCGAGAAGGCCAGCCAGCGTGCGGGTATGACCCCGGTCCTTCCGGTGAACTACTGGCGTAACGAGAATGACTTTGTAAAGACCATTCCGACTCCAAGGCCATATCAATATGTCTCCCCGGATGGAACAACCTTCATTCCTGCGGGAGAGGATTTCGTAACCGGTCAGCTTTATTACGGAACCAAGATGGCCGACGTGCTTCGAGCCTTTGCACTGGGAAAAGCTCAAGAGGGCAAGCTGTTTTATGCAAGCGACGAGAGCATGCAGAAGACGTATGCTGGCGAAGTCGGTCCCGACGGAACCTTGCAAAATCTGAAGCTGTTCGCAGAAAACGGTGGCGAGAGTGTTGCCCAGGACGAAAAGGGTAACGTCTACATCGCCGCTGGACAGGTTTTTGTCTACAACCCCTCAGGAGAATTGATCGATACGATTAAAGTTCCCGAAAGACCTATCGATCTGATCTTCGGAGACAAGGATGGAAAGACGCTCTACATTCTCGCGAGAACTTCACTCTACGGCGTCAACATACGATGAATTTGGGGACAGAGCTATAGTTCGTTGTTAAGTCCAGCGGTTTATGGATTATCGATGCTCCTAATTAAGGCATCTCTCACAAAACAGATATGTTTACGGGTTTCTTGAATTGCTAGCCCCCGGTCTTTGTCGTGGAAGGCCTTCGTGATTGCGAGATGGGCGGATGGTGTGTCTGGCGAGGTGAGCTGATAGGTCTGGCATCGGCAGAGCCATAACTTCTCCTGGATATTGCTGTGCACCTGCGAGAGCTGATCGTTTCCTGTCGAAACGACGATCAGTCGATGGAAGGCTATGTCTTCTTCAATGTAAGAACTTTTGTCGTTCTCTGAAAGGAATTGCTCGGTACGGGTCAGGCTTTCCTGGAGTGCCTTAATAAACTCAGGCGTGATGAGTACAATTTGCGTTGCGTAAATTTCAAGCGCCTCCCTCAGTCCGTAGAGATCGAAGATCTCCTTGGCACTGAAACGGCGCAGATAGATGCCTTTACGCGGCTCGATACGCAGCAGGCCTTCGTTCTGTAAAGCATTGAGCGCTTCGCGCACCGGTGATTTGCTGATCCCTAATCTTTCCGCAAAGAAACCTTCGGTCAGCCGTTCGTCCGTGGGGATATAGCCGCCCAGAATATAGCGCTTGATGCTCCGATGAGCTTGATCGGTGAGCGTTTCAATGGTTTCGAGCCGTTCAATTCCAGACATCTCTCAAGGCCCTCGCGAGTGAAGCAAATTCAATGCAGTGATGAAGCGAACTACTGCTTCCATTCTTTCGCCAATGCTACGACGATCGAAGAAAGCGAGTCCAGATCGCCGAGATCCATCACTTCCCCAGGCGAGTGAGAGTTCCGCAGAGGCCAGCTTAGTGCGACGTCGGTTGTGCCGTAACGTTGGAAGGCTGCGCCGTCATTTCCGCCACCGGTGACACCGTACTGTACGCGAATCTGATGAGATCTGGCGATTGACCGCACTTGCTGAACGTCTTTCCACGGCACGATGTTCGAGTTATCGATAGCGCGCACGAGAAAACCATCTCCGAGAATTCCGTCCGCGTATCGTTTCGGTTCCAGAGGAGAGTCGGACGAGACAAAGGTGTCGATCGCAAAGATGGTGGAAGGTGTGGTGTTGGTCTTGTGAGAGGCTTCGGCGTAGGCGACGGCTCCCAGAAGCCCCAGCTCTTCCTGCGTAGACCAGACGAAGGTTACATTGCGAGGAAACTTCTCGCCCATCTCCCAGACCGCATGCACGAGCGCGGCGCATCCGACGCGATCATCGAGACTGCGGATGGAGACGCGACGATTCAGGAGAGTACGAAATCTCTTGGGAATCGTAACGCTGTCTCCCACTTTGATGCCCAGCTGTTCTACCTCAGCGGCTGAGTTGGCGCCGACGTTGAGCGTAGCGGGAGAGCGGAAGTCTTTCGGAAAGTGAAACTGAGCCGTGTCGAAGTCAGGGGGAAGTCCTACAACGGCTGACAACATACCAGCGGAGGTGTGCACAACAGCCGGATGTCCCCAAAAAAACGAGGTTGTTCCTCCCCCTTTGTTGTCCAACTCGATTGTCCCATTTGCATCGATGGAGCGTATTCGAAAGCCGAGTTCATCCGTGTGAGCCATGAAGACGGTATTCGGTCCTGTATTCGACCCAACGTGAAGGATCAGATTCCCTGCAGAGTCCGTAGTGGGATGAGCCCATGAGGGTAGCATTTTGGCAACTGCTTCACGCGACATCGTCTCCGTTTCGCTGACTCCATAAGCGAGGGTGAGGGATCGCACGATCGCTTCATTCGATGGGATCGTAGTTGGGTGGGCGACATTTGGATAAGAAGAAGGTGCGGACTTTTCGGGGATAAATGAAGAGACAGAGATACCCAGATATTTGGCGACAACGCCGGATAAAGAATCCAGGTCGTGAGCGTCGAGCATTTCTCCTGCAGTGAGGGGATACGTCGTAGGAACACTCAGATGAACAGAGTGTTCCGGCAGTTTAGGCGCAGGTCCATATCCGCGCAGCACAAATGGCGCGGCCTGAAACCTCTGCAGAGACGACGATCCAAGCCAATCCATCTTTGTCGCCGAGGAGGCCGGACTCCAGACTGCACCTGAGCCAGGCTTTGGGAGAGCGTGCGATTCAGAGTGCGCCTCATCGGAACGCAATGGCTTATTCGCCCGGCCGATATAGATCAACTCATCGGGATGAGTCTGTTCGAGTACACGTATCAAGCCCCGGGAACCTGTCCATTGCTGCGCGACAAAGGCGATTGTCGTTGTACCGCTGGAAGGAGTCTTCGCCAGAGCCTCCGCAATCTGCAGCAAGACGGCTGCTCCGAATCGGTCCCCCACTGCCGTGCCGGCGAAGAAGCGGTTTCCGACGACCGCTAGAGAGCGCTCAGGGGAGATCGGGCTGAGAAGGTCGACACCGCTTGCCAGAACGTCTGCTTTGGTCCGCGCTCCGAGATCGATATACATGTTGTCGATGTCGTCGGGATCAGGAACAGAGGCACGGCCCGGGGTGAGATGAATGGAGAGTCCGGCTACAACGGCTGAACGCTGTTTGCCGTCGAGGGTTTCGACGACCATCGGTTGAGCATTCTGCATTTCGTTGTAGTGGGGCGGCAGGCCGGTCTGCGGCAGACGTGTGACGCGCAGATAGCCATCGTCTTCTATGTGGCTGACGACATAGCCTGGCTCGTCCATCGGAGCCACCAGAAGTCGATGTGGTGCACCTGTGCCGAGAGTGACGGTGACATTGCCCATGTTGTCTCGCTGAGGATGGAGTGCAGAGAGACGTCTCTCAAGCGCGATGGATAGATGAGACTCATATCCACTGACCGCGGCGGTATCGGTAAGCCATTGCAAATCCTTTGCGGGAGAACCGTTTTGTCCAAGGACAGCGGTGGCACAAAAAAAGGCAAATACAGAGGTAAAGGCAGGGCGCATAGTGCCTCGAGAAAGGGAATTACTTAGCGTTTGATATCTGATATATTACAGCGCAAAGGTTCCTCTATTTACCAAAAATTCATAGTGCGAACGCATGGCGATCAAAGTTGCCAGCGTGATGCACCAGCACAGATGTGTAGTACTTCCTGAGCTTCGAGCGCATCAACGCGCGAGATGGAACGCCCTCGTAGCCGTTCCTTGGTGTCGACGTTCGCAGATCCTGCTCTTCCTTGTATAGAAGGCCGCATAGTCGGTCAGGCCCGGAAGAGTGCAACTTCTTTTGATTCGATTTTTGGAGGTTTTATGAGAAGGCTACTCCTTAGCATCGCTGTTTTGACTTTCGTCGTTCTTCCCTCGTTCGCTCAGTCCACAGCTACTCTGTCCGGCACGGTGAAAGATCCATCGGGTGCCGTATTGCCGGGAGCCCAGATCACCGTTCGCAACCTGGGCACAGGTACTGAACGGGTTATCTCGTCTGACACTGCCGGCCAGTTTGTGGTTCCATCCCTGCCGCCAGGAGACTATTCGGTGCGAGTCACTTCCGCGGGTTTTGGTGCATACACGGTACAGAAATTGACCTTGCAGGTCGACGCCAAGACGAACCTGGACATTCCCCTGGCTGTCGAATCGGCAGGTGAGAGTGTGCAGGTGGATTCCGGCGCTGCGTTGATCGATTCCGAATCCATTACGGTTGGGCAGGTAATCGATCGCCAGACAGTGCAGGAGGTCCCGCTGAATGGCCGACACTTTCTTGATTTGACGGTGCTCACTCCGGGAGGTGTAACGGCGCCAGCCAACGGGAACCTCACGGCTCCCAGCCGCGGTTTAGGTGCGAACTCTTTCATCACCGCCGGGAATCGCGACGACTCGGTCAACTTTCAGATCAATGGCGTGAACCTGAATGACATGGTGCAGAACCAGATCACGTTCCAGCCATCGATCAATACGACTTCTGAGTTCAAGATCAACAATCAGACCTTCTCGGCGGAGTACGGACGTTCTTCCGGGTCGATTGTGAACGTCAGCACGCGTTCGGGTACGAATTCCTTTCATGGTGAGGCGTTTGAGTATCTCCGCAACGAAGCTTTGGATGCGCGCAACTACTTCAACCCGAAAGGGCAGCGTATTGCTCCTCTGAAGCGAAGCAACTTTGGTGGCGCTCTGGGCGGTCCCATCTGGAAGGATCACACCTTCTTCTTTGCGAGTTACGAGGGTCTGCGTCAGGCGCAGGGCCTCACGATCAATAGCGGAGTTCTGACAGATGCACAGCGCGCGGGCGTTACGGATCCCGTGTCACGGAATCTGCTGGCGCTCATCCCCAGAGCCAATGACAGTACAGGCAGCCGTTTTGTCGGTATCGCTGCAGGTCCGGTAACGACCGATCAGGGAACGATTGATGTTAGTCACACCTTTGGTCCCTCGGATACTTTGCACGGGTTCTATGCGATACAGAAGGACAACCGCACCGAGCCGACTCTACAGGGCAATACCGTCTCTGGGTTCGGTGATAACCGTTCGGCAAGCCGCCAAATTCTTACTCTGAACGAAACACACATCTTCAGCCCGAGGCTTGTGAACGAATTTCGCCTGGGGTTCAACCGCATCGTCATATCTTTCAACCCAAATGTCACAACGGATCCAACATCTCTAGGTCTGCAGACGGGTACTACGGGGCCAAATGGCATTCCTCAAATCACGATCACCGGACCAAATCTGAACTTTGGCGGCCCCTCTGGCTTCCCGCAGGGACGTTATGACACCCTGGGGGTGGTCTCCGATGCGGCTACGTATACCGTGGGCCGGCATTCAGTGAAATTCGGAGGTGAGTTCCGCCGCTTCCTCAACGCAAACTTTGCAGGAGATACAGGGTTAATTGGCTTCAACACGGTCGCCAACTTTCAAACCGGTGGTGCGAATAGCTTCACAATTACACCGGTCCAAACCTCGAACCGAATTTATGTGAATGCAGTAGGTGCATTTGTCCAGGACTCGTGGAAGATTACTCCCAACCTGACTGCGGAGCTCGGATTCCGGTTTGAGTGGAATGGAGCTCCGATGGATGGAGCGAATCGGCTGGTGGTGTTCGATCTACCTACGGCCTCTTTATATCGGGTAGGAACGAATGGGTATGGAAATAGCCCTTACAAGCAGAACTACAACTACGAGCCGCGCCTTGGTCTTGCCTATGATGTCTTCGGCAACAGCAAGACGGTCGTGCGTGCAGCCTACGGTTATATGGCAGATCAGCCTGTAACCAATGTCGTAACGGGTTTGAATGGGAATCCTCCATTTGCAAATCGCGTGACGTACAGCAGTGCGACCACAACCATTCCGCTTTCCAGTCTCTATGCATCCGCTGGTGCGGCAGGTATCGGGATTACCGGTGTTCAGCGCGATTTCCATAACGGATACATGGAGACATTCAACCTGAACCTTCAACAGGAGCTGCCGTATGGTTTCGTCGGATCTGTCGGTTACTACGGCTCTGTGGGCAAACATCTCCGTTTGCCACTCAACGTAAACCAGCCGAACGCCGCTGGAATTCGACCCTATACCGCCATTTCGATGAACAGTCCAATCTCGCGAGGAGCCAACATCAGCGGCGTGAACATTACGCAGGCCTCTTCCATCGGAATGTCGAACTACAACGCCATGTGGGCCACGCTCAGGAAGGCATTCCGCCAAGGGCTCAACCTGAACTTCAATTACAACTACTCCAAGTCAATGGACATCGGATCGCTGACCAATACAACGTTGCAGGATGCGAACCGGCCCTACCTCAACTATGGTCCGTCTGATTACGACACGAGGCATCGCATATCGGTTAACGCTGTCTATGCACTGCCGTTCAAGGGCAATCGTCTGGTTGAAGGATGGCAGATCTCCGGCATCTCTCAATGGCAGACAGGAAATCCGCTTAACATTACGACGACCTCGACCTTTACCGGTACGGCGAATGTTCTGCATCCAAACCTTCTGGCGCCGGTGCAGTACGGTATCACCCGGCCGAGCAACGTGACTGTGCGATGGTTCAATCCGGCTACCTGCACAACCGTAACTCCCGGATGTATCTTTCAGTTGCCCAGCACGGGATTTGGCAATCTGGCTCGTAACGCTGTACGCGGCCCAGGGTTTGCTGATACCGACTTCTCGATCGAGAAGAACACAACCATCTACGAGGCGGTTAAGTTCCAGTTCCGCGTGGATGCTTTCGATATTTTCAATCATCCGAGCTTCGGCAATCCAACGACGTCGGCGAACTCCACGACCTTCGGAATCATCTCCTCAACTCGTTTCCCGGTAGGCGATCTAGGCTCCTCGCGGCAGCTTCAGATTGTCGGTAAGATCATCTTCTAGTCTTCTTCACGGGCGCTTCGTCATACGGCGGAGCGCCGCCTTACCTAAAATCATTCTCGACTTGAACGGAGCTAAGCAACGATGAAGGTTTCTGCTCTTCTCTCTACGGCACTTGTTCTGTCTTCCTCCTCTTTGTTGTCGGGTCAGCAGAAATCTCAGTCGGTCTCTGCCGCAAAATTAGACTTCCAGGCTGTCGGCGCGCCCTTAAAGGCGGATCCGGTCGATGCTCAGATAAGATCGGCGCTCAAGCTCGTCTCTGCCGATCGCATCAAGGCAAACATCACGCACCTCGTTGAGTTTCATAATCGTTCAACCATCTCCTCAACCGAGACCGATCTTAAGCCGGGGACAGGCGTTTTTGCTGCTGCTGACTGGATCAAGTCTCAATTCGAGAGCTATAGCAAAGACTGCGGTGGCTGCCTCGATGTCTCCTTCGACGAATCGGTAGAGCAGCCGCAGCCCGGTTTCAATAACAGCCGTCCTCGCATCATCAAGCCGACACCTCTACGCAACGTCGTCGCCGTGATGAAGGGAACCGATCCTGTCGCAGCGAAACGCATGTACCTGGTGACCGGTCACTATGACACGCGCGAGACCGACGTGATGAACACGCATGATTTCGCACCCGGAGCAAATGACGACTCCAGCGGTACCGCAGTCTCCATGGAAGCTGCGCGCGTGCTGAGCAAGTTCAAATTTCCTGCCACCATTGTTTTCGTCACAGTTGCAGGCGAGGAACAAGGCCTCAACGGATCCCATCACCTCGCCGAACGCGCCTGCAAAGAGGGATGGGAGCTTGAAGGTGTTCTGAACAATGACATCGTCGGCGGAGACACGACTCCAGGCGACAAGCTGCAGTCTAAGCAGCGCATTCGTGTCTTCTCGCAGGGGATTCTTCCATCGGCTCCCATTGAGCAGATTCGTCAGACCCTCAATATTGGCGCTGAGAACGAGACGCCTTCGCGCCAGCTCGCGCGAGAGGTGCTTGCTGTAGGGCATACCTATTTCCCCGGGACCTTCCATCCCGTGATGGAGCTTCGACTCGACCGCTTTCTGCGCGGCGGCGACCATCGCTCCTTCAGCGAAGCTGGATTTGCATCCGTCCGCTTTACCGAATGGCGTGAAAACTTTGATCATCAGCACCAGCACGTTCGCACGGAAAATGGAAAAGAGTATGGCGATCTGTTGAAGTTCGATGATTTCAATTACATCTCGCAGGTAGCCCGGCTGAATATCGCTGCTCTCGGAACCCTCGCGGTCTCCCCTGGAATTCCGCAGCACGTTCGCGTCACGACTTCAAATCTTGATAACGATACGATCCTGAAATGGGATGCTCCAACGAGCTATACGCAACCGATTAAATATCAGATCGTATGGCGGGAGACTGCGGCGAACGATTGGCAATATGCCGTAGATGCAGGAAAGTTTCCGGGAACGGAAGCCAATAGTACACGTTTGCCGATTTCAAAAGACAATGTCTTCTTCGGTGTTCGTGCGTGCACTGCTTCAGGATTCTGCAGCCAGGCGGTGGGGCCCATCCCTAGCCGCAATTAGCAGCAGCTCGATCATGGAGAGAATCAATCACATCCATCGAGACTATGTAATTGTTTCTTCTTCTTCCTGTCCGCTAGAGTGAACAAGCCTTTTTATTCATGCTTTTGTGGCTTGGAACACATGGCAATGGCAGGGAAGAGATGAAGATTTCGGATGTAGAGATCAGTGTTGTTACAAACCCGCTCGCTCATATGGTGACGGCGGGTATTAAGGGTGGCAAAGCTGCCCATGATGTCGTCTTCATCCGCATTAAAACCGATGAAGGTCTTGAGGGACACTCCTTTGCCTGGGGTGGTCGAAGCGGTGTAGCGACGGCACATCTCATCGGAAGCATCATTCGTCCTCTTCTTGTCGGGCAGGATCCTCTGGAGCGCGAGCGCCTATGGCAGCAGATCAAACAGATGGATCGCTGGTGGGGTTTTCTGCCCATCTACGCGCACGGTCCAATTGATGTAGCGTTGTGGGACCTTGGAGCTAAAGCGGTGGGGCTGCCTTTGTATCGTTTTCTCGGAGCCTATCGTACAAAGCTACCAGCCTATGCAAGTTCGCTGATCCTGCCCTCCACTGAAGCATTCGTCGATCAGGCAATCTCTTATCGCAATATGGGTTATCACGCCTACAAGATTCACCCGTGGGGCGATTCGGTACGAGACGTGGAAGCCTATCGAGCCTTGCGCTCTGAGTTGGGGGACGAGATGGTGCTTATGACCGATCCCGTCGCGGGCTATACGCAACAACAGGCGCTCAAAATCGGACGCGAATTGGAGAAGCTGAATTACTACTGGTTCGAGGAGCCGCTCTCGGATTACGACCTCTATGGATACCAGGAGCTGGCTCGCTCACTCGAGATTCCGATTGCCGGTGTGGAATCTACACCTGGAGGACTGTTTGGTACTACCCAGTACCTCACGCAACGCGCAGTTGATATTGTGAGAAGTGATGTTTCATGGAAGGGCGGCGTTACGGGACTTATGAAAACCGCTGCTCTTTGTGAAGCCTTTGGTGTTAACTGCGAGATACACACAACAACGAATGCGTTGCTTGATCTTGCGAATCTTCACGTTAGCTGCGCCATCAAGAACTGCGAATATTTCGAGATCCTTATCCCGCAGGATCCCTTCTGCTTTGGCGTGAAAAATCCCATTCGAATCGACACGGAGGGTTTTGTTCACGTTCCCGACCAGCCCGGCCTTGGCGCTGAAATAGACTTCGATCTGCTGGACAACAACCTTATCTGCAAGGTTTAGGCACAACATGGATCGAAGTTGGCGTATCGCATGGCTTCTCTTTCTGGCCACACTGCTGAACTACCTCGACCGGCAAGTGCTCTCTCTTGTGAGCCCTGTCCTTCGTGTACAGTTCAATCTCAGCGCAGAACAGTACTCGCATCTGCTGAGCGCATTCTTGTTTGGCTACACGGCAATGCAGGTCTTCGCTGGTTGGATCGTTGATCGCACCGGCGCTCGTCTGGGTCTGGTTCTTGCGATGCTCTGGTGGTCGGGCGCGGCATTCCTCTCAGCTTTTGTGAAGAGCCCCGGCCAGCTTACTGTATGCCTTTTTCTCATGGGAATGGGCGAGGCCGCAAACTGGCCGACTGCAGTAAAAACTGTGCGCGAGTGGTTTCCTCCTGAGCGGCGAGCCATGGCGGTCGGCCTCTTCAACGCGGGCTCTTCCACCGGAGCGATACTTGCTCCTCTGCTCGTTGCCACTCTTACGACGCATTATTCGTGGCGGGCGGCATTCGCCTTCTGCGGTATGCTCGGCCTGCTCTGGATCCTTCCCTGGAGGGCGACCTACACCTCCGTGCCTCTTGCAAGCTCAGTTACGCAGTACGACCGCGCCGGCATCGCAGGTCTGCTGCGAGATTCGCGCGTGTGGGGCGTTCTCCTCGCTCGTCTGTTTGGAGACTCCATCTGGTTCTTCTACATCTTCTGGTTACCCGATTACCTGACCAGCGTCTATTCCTTCTCTCTTCGACAGATCGGCAATATCGCGTGGATCCCATTCGCAGCCGCAGCCCTCGGCAACTTCGCGGGAGGTGCAGCTTCAGGCAGGTTGATTCAGAAGCATTGGGCTCCTGCTCGCGCGCGAGTCTCTGTCATGTTCGTGAGCGCATTGGTCATGTCGCTTGGTGTCCTTGTGCGATACACAGCGAAGCCGGGCACGGCCGTCACAGTCATCAGCATCGTTGTGTTTGCATATAGCTCATGGGCAGCGAATGTACTCACTCTGCCGAGCGATCTCTTCGCTCGCGACGTGGTTGCAACGATTGTCGGAGCATCAGGAACTCTGGCGGGGATCGGGGGAATCCTGAGCACGCTTCTTGTGGGCCAGGTTGTAGATCGCTATTCATACGGCCCGGTGTTCTGGGGGCTGGGGCTGCTGCCTCTCTGCGCCATGACATGCAGTCTGCTCACGCTGAAGAGGACATCTTCCTCTCTTCCATCGCCTCTCGGAGTTTTGAAATGATTTGTCCGACATCTATTGCCAGCATCGACTTCTATCGCGCGAGATCGAATCGCTCCATTCCTATCGCCGACGCCACCCACACGATCAGTGAGATCAGCTTTGTCGTCACTCGCATTACTCTTGCGAATGGCATAACCGGAGATAGCTATCTTCTTGGCTTCCACTACTCTCCTCATGCCATCAAGGGAGCCTTGTTCGATGCCCGCGCCCTTGCAATCGGTGCCGATGCGAGCCGTCCAACAGCCTTCGTTCAGGCCTTCAATCGCGAAGCGGAATACTTTGGACACAACGGGATTCATCGCTGGGCGTGCGGCGCCATCAATATCGCCATGTGGGATGCCTGGGCCAGGACGGTAGGGCAGCCAGTCTGGAAACTTCTTGGGGCTTGCAAGGAGAGAGTGCCTCTCTACGGGAGCGGAGGATGGCTCAGCTACTCCCTTGCCGAGTTGCTCGAGGAAGCGAAGGACTACGTCGGAAGAGGTTTCCGTGCTGTAAAGATCAAGGTTGGATCGCCGGATCTCCAAACGGATATCGAGCGGCTTACCAGGGTGCGAGAGGCTGTCGGACCTCACGTCAACATCATGATGGATGCAAACCAGGGGATGGATCTTGCGGGCGCGATGGCGCTTGCGCAGGCAGTTCGAGAGCTGCGGATCACGTGGTTTGAGGAGCCCCTTCATCACACGGACTTCGATGGTTATCAACAGCTACGCCAACATGCCGGGATCTCTTTAGCCATGGGAGAGCGCGAGTTTGATCTCGTCGCTCTTCGCGAGCTCATCGCAAGGAAGGCCATCGATCTCTGGCAGCCCGATATTCTTCGCCTCGGTTCGGTGGAGGCATGGCGTGATTCCGCAGCAGTGGCGGCGGCTCACCATGTTCCGGTGTTGCCTCACTACTACAAGGAATACGACGTTCCGTTGCTGATGACGATTCCAAATGCCTTTGGCGCAGAGAGCTTCGATTGGATCGACGATCTCATTACCAATCCCATCGTTATAAAGGAAGGATTTGCGTATCCCCATCAGGAACCAGGCTGGGGATTCTCATTCAAAGAGGAATACCTCACTCCTCTCTAGGAGGGTGAATGCAGAATTAGGGTTATTCGTACTGGCCTTGATCTTCTGTCAAGTCCTAAAGTCATCTAAATGCCACAAAATAAACAACATCTGTCCTGCCGATTAGTTTTTCGCGTTTCGCTACAATAATTATGAGTAAGAAAGAAGAAAGCCTCGGCTGGCCGAGGCTTTCGTTTACTAAGATCTTATCTATCAGGACTTTAGCGGTTAACCTATTTATTTTGAATACTTTGCGCTGCTCCTAGATGATAAGGAGCACAAAATAAGAGACTTATCATAAGTATGTCGGGGGATACCCGTGCCTTGGTTCAGGATGACGGAAAGGAGCGATATCTGGAGAGCAACACTTCTCGTCGTACGTTACTTACCAGGCGGGCGCGAAAGATACGAGAAACGTGACGAAGGCGATGCCAAAAAGGATCACAAACAATGGCCACCAATCATCCAACCAGAATCCATTTTCGCTCGAACTCATTCAGACTCTCCTTTTCTCTGTTCATCCTAAATGAGAACTGGGAAACCCAATACCCCGAGATCGAATATCGACGCCTTCCGGGTATCGAGCCTTCCAATCTCTATGCGGCAACTCGGTTCTTTGTGAGGCCCTGATGGAGACAACTCGTCGCCGATTTCTCGGCAGTGCAGCATCTGTCGTAGCAGGAGCCGCAACGCCGAGAATCGTCTCTGCTGCGGCTGATCCCATCACCGCATATCGCACGCCGTATAAGTATCCCGAGCTCATTCTTCGAGCTACCGGCCGCGAGGGCGATTTTGACGAACGCAGTGTGGACGATCCGATCGTCTTTCGAGCGAACGGCCGTTTTTATATGCTCTACATCGGCTTCGATGGCATTGGGTATCAGACCGGATTGGCCGAGAGTGAAGATCTTGTTCACTGGAACAGAACTGCGTTGGTAGGCCCACGGAATCCTGGCTCGCAACACACAAAGTTCAATCTCGCGATCAGCTCTATCCTGCGCGATAAAAATCTCCATGGAAATGGCGAAGCGATCAAAGTAGACGGCCGATATCTCGCTGCATGGAACGCTTATCCAAGCGCCGGTTACGAAGAGGGAGCTGCTGTCATCGGTCTGGCGACCAGTTCAGATCTGCTCCACTGGACCCTTTCTGATCCAATCCTCTCTCCTGGAGATGGAGCTTCCTGGGAGCATGGCGAGCTCTATCGTCCTGACCTCCTGCTCGACAAAGGGAAGTATTACCTCTACTACAACGCCAAGACGGATACTCTTCCGAAGTCGGAAGGCGGAGGATGGCACGAGCAAACTGGCGTCGTCATGAGTACGGATCTTAAGCAGTGGGATCGCTATCCGGGCAATCCAATTTTGCGGAACGGTCCGAGAGGAACTGGCACCTATCCAGCAGCCAATCCGCTCCACGCGCAAACACCAGTTACGCCCGATGCCCGAGACAGCCGTTTCGCCTCTAACCCTTTTGTCGTCAGGTGTGGAAGCAAATATGCCATGTTCTATTTTGGCTATAACTATCAGCGCCCCGGAAGAGCCTGCGAGATGCTGGCGCTTGGCGATGATCCATTGCACTTCACGAAAGTCTCGGAGGTTCTCATCGACACTGGAACACCTGGCTCTATCGATGAAACATTCGCGCATAAACCCTCGGTCGTCTATCACGAGGGAGTTCTCTATCACTTTTATTGTGCAGTGAGCGGAAAATACCCCAATGAGGTGAGAGGGATTGCTGTGGCGCGTTCCCGTCGATGGTAAAGGGATGGTTAATCGTCGAAGCGGAGAACGGTCTATAAAACTTCTGCGCGCTCTGCTATCGTGTCGCCGTGAAACATCTTTTCCCCGCTCTTCTTTTCTTTTGTCTTACTTTGAACGTTCCTTCTAGCGCGCAGAAGATGGAGCCGTTGAATCCGCGTGCTAACACTACTCGCCAGATAGCCCGAGTCAGCGCGGAGATAGCCCCTTCGAACACGAAGGTTCCATTTCATGCGAACTGGGAATCGCTTGCTGCGTACCGCACGCCGGAATGGTTTCGCGACGCAAAGTTTGGAATCTTTCTACATTGGGGCGTCTACTCTGTTCCGGCATTCGGAAATGAATGGTACTCCCGCAACATGTATGTGCCCGGTAACGCAGCCTACGAACATCACATTGCAACCTACGGTCCCCAGACGAAATTCGGTTATAAAGACTTCATCCCGATGTTCAAAGCGGAGCGCTTCGATCCGAACGCTTGGGTTGATCTCTTCGTGAGAGCTGGCGCGCGCTATGTTGTTCCGGTTGGCGAGCATTGTGATGGCTTCGCCATGTATAACTCCGATATCACCCCGTGGAATGCGGCGCGTATGGGACCGCATCGCGATATCGTGGGCGAACTCGTTGTAGCGAGCCGCAGTCGCGGTCTCCGCTTTGGTGTCTCTTCTCATACAGCCGAACATTGGTGGTGGTATGGTCGCGGCCGCTCGTTTCCCTCTGATGTTCGCGATCAAAGTTCAGAGACCGCGCTCCTCTACGGCCCTGCTGCGCCGATGAACCTGGCGGGTCCTGATGGCGTAACGGTCGACACGAAAGAGCCGGACCCAGATCATCTCGAAGGCTGGCTGGCTCCGGATCACGCGTTTGTTGAGAACTGGCTGGCTCTCTCTACCGAGATCGTGGACAAGTATCATCCGGATTTTATGTACTTCGATTGGTGGATCGGGCAACCTGCCATGAAGCCTGCGTTACAGCAGTTTGCCGCCTACTACTACGATCGTTCTGCGGAGCGAGGACAGCAGCCAGTCCTCACTTACAAAGAGGAGTCGATGCCGGCGAATGTGGCCACACTCGATATTGAGCGGGGAAAGCTCGACACGCTTCGTCTGCTGCCTTGGCAGACAGATACATCGGTCTCCATCCATTCATGGGGTTATGCTGAGCACGACCAGTACCGCACTGCCAAATCCCTGATCGCTCAACTTGTAGACACCGTCTCGAAAAATGGCAATCTGTTACTCAACGTAGGACCCAAGGCCGACGGAACCATTCCCGTCGAAGCACGCGACGTTCTACTTCAAATGGGTGATTGGCTCCGCATCAACGGTGAGGCAATCTATGATTCACGCCCTTTCACCGTCTTTGGGGAAGGACCTACGAAAGCTCCGAAAGATTCAACTCAGAAGAATAAAGATATTCAAACTTATTCCGCGCAGGACATTCGCTACACAGTATCCCGGGCCGGCGATGTTTTATATGCCACAGCCTTAGGTTGGCCAACGAGTGGAACTCTCACTCTTCACACGCTTTACAAAAACAACCCTTATCTGTCGGCTTCGATCTGTTCGGTCAAGCTTTTGGGCACCACCAACAATATAGATTTCCGTCAGCAGGCAGATGGCACGCACCTGATGCTTCCGGCGGTCATCCCCTCTGAGCTTCCGGCAGATGTTGCCTGGGTTTTCGCTATTCGAACGCGCTGTCCCGCGGGCGGTGTATAAGGATGACCACACTTTGTGCAAGATCCATGTGTACTCGCAAGGATGAAAGAAGTTTCCAACGTGATGTTTTGTGAGCGATTTGGCCTTGTAAGCAGACTTCGAAATGTTGAGATATCTATGATGCGGCCCCGCAAATCTACCGCCTTCGTCTTGCTGCTATCCGGCAGTGCTCTGATGATCGCGCTTACGGCCTGTGGATCGGGATATCACGTGGACACTCCCTTCGGTCAATCCATCAACCGGACGACTGTATTCATGGGCGATTCCATTACTGCTTACTGGAGTCTTCCAGATCATAATGCCGGGAGGTCAAGCCAGACGACAGGTCAGATGTTGGATCGATTCGCTTCAGACGTTCTCGGCCATAACTACAAACGCGTGATTATTCTGGGCGGAACAAATGACACGAGGCTCAATCCTTTTGTGGTCTCCGATGTCGTAGAAAATCTCAGTGAGATGACAGCGATTGCTCAATCCGCCGGCATCGAGGTGATCTTATGCACGGTCCCCCCAAATTTCTCGGACACTCGAAGCGAAGAGGGGGTAGTTGATCTGAACCCGCAGATCGTCGCAATGGCTGCCGCCAAAGGGCTGATACTCGTCGACTATTTTTCCGTGCTGGAGGGTCGTCCCGACTACTTTATAGACGGTATTCATCCAAACGAGTTCGGATATGCTGCTATGGAAACTGAACTTGGTGCCAAAGTTACTCAGTGACTTTCCGTTCCTCGCAACCTCTTTTTGGTACGTCAGGGATTCACAGTGATAAGGGCGAGAGCATTGGGTTCGAGCTCTAAGGTCATTCGATGATTCTGAAGGTGAGTCTCTTCCGGAGGCGGCAAAGTTGTAGCGCGATTCAACTGCTCGACCTGTGTTGGAGTGGGGTAATCGGGCTTGCCAATTTTGGCGTACTCGGGAAGAACATTTCCATGTTCGTAATCGACACGTTGGATTGAGACCAAAGCATTCGGCGATGTGCCTTGAAAAGAAAGCGTAACTGAGCGAGCTTTTCCGTTACGCAGAGATTCAGGGTCCAGATCCACGAGATTCCATAAGGCAATCTTTAGGCTTCCGTCAGCAGCTTTCGTGACGATGATGTCGGAAGAGGAATTAGCGATGCGTCGATCTCCGAGCTGGTGGAGCAGGGCGAAGTCATAAAAGCTGGGCTTGTTGATGCCGAACTCGGCTCGCAGACCAAATTGTCCGATGAAGGGCCGCGGTCCCGGGCCGCCCTCCTCGAAGACGTCGGAGAAGGTCCAGAATGACAGCATGTCAACAAGGCCGTCACATTGGCGCACAGTGTTGGCGAGCGCGGGGCCGACATAGGTGGTGTCGCGTGATTGATCGTGACCGGGCACATTCCACTCGGTCCAGAAGAGCGGCATGGTGGGTTTGCCTGCGGCCTTCATCTGGCCGCGGACCTTCGCGATGGCGCGGCAGACGCGCTGGTCCATGGGGAGATCCCTGGGCACGCTCGGGTCTTCGGGAAACATATTTTCGACGGTGTCGTCGGCGTAGCCGTGACTGGAGACGAAGTCCAAGGGGACGTTATTTTCCGCAATGTGTTTCAGAAAATCGGGTACCCACTGTGCCGCCGCGGTTGCAGGGCCACCGACGCGAAGGCGGGGGCTGACTGCCTTGAGGTCGCGTGCGGTGTGATCGTACAGCTCGAAGTAGCTTCGCTGACTGGGCACGCCACCCCAGAAGTCGATGTTCGGCTCGTTCCAGACTTCGAAGTACCACTGTGAGACCTCATCGATGCCGTAACGCTCGACAAGATTTTTCGCGAAGGCGGTCATAAGACCGTCCCACTTCTCGTAGGACTTGGGAGGGGAGACGTTTTGCTTGTACCAGAAGGGGTGGAGTGCGTCGGGATTGAAGGCGAGCTTCTTGGGCATAAAGCTGATCTCGATGACGGGGCGCACACCGTGCGCGAGAAGGTTGTCATAGATCTGGTCGACATAGGCAAAGTTGTAGACAGGATTGCCGTGCTCGTCTTCGTTATAGACACCAAGCTCATCGTGGAGGATGGCGTGGAAGCGTACGTACTTGAAGTCGGTGATTTGTTTTACGGCTGTGAGGTCGTTGAGATAACTCTGGCGAAGAACGAGGGCAGCGCGCCCAGAGCCGAACATCTCCTCCCAGAAGTGGGGGAAGGGAGTGGCAGGTGCGTTGGCGTTGATGGCGATGTTTTGTTGCGCGGAGAGAGGCAGGGCGCAAGCGAAGAGCAAGAGGACTTTCAGGAGGTGAGGGCGGATCATGTACGCATCCCTGCTTGATGAGACGAAGAAAAGGAGCGCATAGCCTGCGCTCCTTCCCTGGTTGTATGTGACTAAGCCAGCCTAGAAGTTGAGGCGGCCCTGAAACTCGATGGTACGCGAGCCGAGAGCAGTGCTTGACTGACCGAAGGTACTGTTAGTGATGAGTGTATTTCCATCGCCGGTATTGAACGGTGTGAGATTGGTCTGGTTGAAGATGTTGAAGAACATGGCGCGAATGGTGAAACCTGAGTTCTCGCCTAGGATTGTGTTCTTGGGGATGCCGAAGGTCTTCTGTGCATCCATATCGGTGTCAAAGTAATTGGGTCCATGCAGGCTGTTGCGTCCTACGCCTGGAGGCGGAGGCGCTCCGGTAGTTGGATAACTGGGAGCAGTGAAGTAGGCAAGACCACCGTTGGGAAACTGACCGCCGGTGCGCTTGAAGGTGTCATTGCTCGTATCGCCCGTACCCCGTGCGATCTGGGCTCCCGGACGGAGGTTGCAATATCCGCTGCCTATGTAGACCACATTGCAGTTAGTGTTGGCGTAGATCGGAGTCCAGGGGAAGCCGGTGTGATATTGCACGATGCCACTGATCTGGATGCCGCCAAAGATTCCTTCCATCAGCCGGTTATGCGGGAAGAACTTCGGCGCGTAGGTGCCGAAGAGCTTTGCGTTGTGAGTTACGTCGTAGTCCGCACGACCGTAGGCGAAGCGATTGTCGTAAGGATACTGGTCGATGTAGTAGTCCTGTGAGGCAGTGTCCATGATCTTGCCATATCGGTACTGCCCGTTGAGAGAGAAGTTATGACCGAAGTCGTGCCGAATCTCTGCCAGGAACGCATGAGAGCTGGCGCTCGCATCGTTGGAGTAGTAGCTGAACTGACTGATGGAAGGATTGAGATTGGGGTAGTAGATCCAGTTGAGATTGTTTTGCCGTGTGTAGTGCCGAGAAAGGCTGCCCTGATAGCCGAGGCTGAGAACCCAGCGTGCGCTAAGGGCATACTCCACGCCGAGGGACATCTTGTAAGTAAGCGGCGTGGGTAGATCCTGCTGGATAGCCTGAATGTTGAGAGGCGCTCCTCCAATGGGAAGACCGTTGGAGCCGAAGGTGGCTATTGCAGATGGATTGGATGGGTAACCGTTAATGTCGGTCGCGCTTCCGGAAGCAGCGTAGAGCACGCCAGGGCAGTTAGTCAAAGTGGTATTGGTGCAGACAGCATTCACGCCGGTGACCAGCGGCGGATTGGAGCGGCCATTCAGTGTGATGGCTTGCTGCATACGGTTGTAGGCGATGCCGAAGCCGCCGCGGACGACCGCGAGGTGATTTGCGGATGGATTGATGGAGTAAGCGAAGCCGAACTGAGGTACCCAGTTATTCGGGCTTGTCTTAGTAAGATCGCCACCGACTTTCATCGTGACGCCGGTCAAGGTCTGGGCTCCGGTGCCGAGGATGGGATTGCTGATGTTTCCGTTCTTCTCCGTAGTTGGCGTGAAGTACTCATAGCGCAGACCAAGGTTGAGCGTCAGATTTGGATTGACGCGCCAGTCATCCTGAACGTAACCGGCGAAGATGTAGGAACGGATGTACTTGGTTGCAGAGGTCGGTGTACCGGTGCGGGGATCGAAGTTACCGGTCAGCTGGCGCGGCTTATCATTCGCGAACTCCCACAGATTTCGGAAGGTGTAGGCAGGAATCGCCGCGCCGGTCTGCGAATCGTTGTCGAGCTCGCGATAGCCATCGAATCCCATGCGGATGTTATGCGATCTCCAGGTCTTGGTGAGGGTGTCGCGGACGTTGTAGGTCGTCTGAGCGAAGTTGCCGGGGCCGGGAGCGCCGAAGTATTGGAATGCGTTAGTGTCGATGCCGCCCATGGTATCGAGTTTGCCTTGGGGCAGGCCAAAGGGCTCCTGTGGGTTGGAGGCGATTTCATTGAAGTGCCAACGGACCGCGTTGAGGCGGAATTCGTTGAGCAGCGTTGGGGTGAAGATGTGATTCCACAATGCTGCATGCGAATAAGCGAGACGATCGGAGTTCCACAGATTCGCTGTTCTATTGGGGCCGTTGAACGAGGTGGTCGACGTTGGAACCCAGTAGATGGTATAGGCGATCAGGTCGCGTGGGTTGAGCTGCCAGTCCAGACGTCCGTTGAACTGCTGGTAGGTGCTGGTGCTTGGGTTCACTGTGTTGGCAAAGAAAACATCGGGATTGCCATCGAAGCCGCCGCCTGTGCCGGGCGCATTGTTATTGACGTAGGAAGGGTCGGCGGTTCCAAGAGGCGTGTTGAGAGGAGAGCCTAAGTCGAGAGCGGTTCCTCCTCGGTAGGGAACAGTATGACAATATGCGGCGGGGAGATTCACGAAGGCGCAGTTGGAAGTATTGGCGACAGAGGCGAAGTTCACGCTTTCACCAGGGTAGCCTGCGATGGCTGCCGAGACACCACCTTGTTTTCTCTGTGCGATGAGCTGGTCGAACTCAGGAGTCTCGTACCACTTCGTGTCTTGCGTTCGTCCACTGGCGCGAAGCTCTTCATACGAGAAAAAGAAGAAGACGTGATTTTTCAAGATGGGACCACCGACGCTGCCGCCGAGCTGATTGAATTGATTGTTGTCGCGCTTCAGCTGATCTTTGTCGCCTTCGGAGCCAGGTCCGTTGTAGCGCTGGTATGCGTTAAGACCTGGACGGTGCAACTTGAAGAATGCGCTTCCGTGAAAATCGTTAGTTCCGTTCTTTGAAACGATGAGGACCTGAGCGCCGCTGTTGCGACCGTTGGTCGCGTCGTAGGGGCTGGTTTGGGTCTGAACTTCCTTGACGGACTCCTGGTTAGGAGTGATGACAGCGCCGCCGCCCCACGCGAGCGAGTTGACCTGGCTGCCATCAATCTGGAAGGAGTTGCCGGAGGTGCGAACGCCATTGGCCTGAGTCTGTGCTCGGTTTTCCACGGCGAAGATGCTGGCGGAGGCTCCGCTTGCGCCGCTTCCACCGATGCCACCATTACCGGGAAGAGAGTAGCTGCCGCCGCCCGCCTGCTGCGAACCATCGCCAAGAGCACCGGGAGAAAGACGGAGGAGCTGGTAGGGATCGCGGTTGGAGGAAGGCAACGATTGCAACTGCTGGGCGGTGATGGTGCCGGCGATGGTTGCCGTCGCCGTGTTGATTGCGGCGGCAGTGTCAGTGACAGTGACGGATTGCTGGGCGCCTTCGGCTTCGACGGAGACGTTGAGAGCCTGCATCGTTTCGCCGGAGATGTTGACGTTATCTACCGTCTTAGTTGCGAAGCCCTGAGCTTCAACGGTAACGGTATATGGCGCGGGAGCAAGACGGTTGAATGTATAGGTTCCGCCCCCATCGGTAGTGCCCTTTTGCGTCTGATTCGTCTCCTTATCGACGATAGTGACGGAGGCCCCGGGAACAACGGCACCTGTTGGATCCGTTACCGTACCCTGAAGGCCAGCTCGATATTGTGCGTGAAGGAATCCTGCTGGAACAAACAGTAGAACGAAGAGAAGAAAAACAAGGTTTTTGTTCGGAAGAGATGGGGAGGTAGACTGCGTTTTCATCACGGCTCCTAAAAATGGAGCGGCCAGCGTACGTGACCGATGCTCCGGTTGGTTCTGGTTTCGTATCGGTTGGCAGAATGCCAATGGCACTGGCTAACTCGCCCAAAGGGCGATTCCGCCTAGTACCGGCGTGATCTCCTTCTCGGCTAAACCTGAGAGAACCTGGCGAGAATCGTCCTTTTAGACAAGGTCTGCAAAATGAGAACAATACGTCAGGATTACCTGGCTACAAATCTTCTGCACACCTGGAGCCCCGGAACGATTTCAAAGACTTCAACAAACAAAGATGCACAAACGCATGAAGAGGGCGATATGGAGAACTAAATTTTTTCTTAGAAGGAATCCGGCAAGGCAAGGCTGACGCTAGAGTTAGCGGCAGCAACGGAAGCTGGTATTCGAGGTGGAACTGTCAGGCGTATTTGAGCTTCGCGCGGCCACGCGATAGCGATTGCAATAGGACTTGTGGCAGAGGAAGGATCCTCCCTTTGTCACCTTTGAGGTTCCGGAGGATGGTCCGGCAGGATTGTTTCGGTCGGCGTCGTGATGATAATCGGTGCTGAACCAGTCCGCGCACCACTCCCACGCGTTACCGGTTATGGAGTAAATGCCGAAGTCGTTTGGAGGAAATGCATCGACAGGACAGGTTCCCGCGTAACCATCGTCGCCTGTATCGAGCTTCGGAAACTCTCCCTGCCAGATATTGCAACGGTGCTCTCCGTTGGGTCGAAGCTTGTCTCCCCATGGATAGAGTTTTTGCACCAGTCCACCCCGAGCCGCATACTCCCACTCGGCCTCTGTCGGAAGCCGTTGCCCGCTCCATTGGCAATAGGCTTGCGCATCATTCCAGGAGACGTGCACGACCGGGTAATCGCCACGTTTCGCCACGTTTGATCCTGGTCCCTCGGGTGAGTTCCAGTACGCTCCCGGAACCTTGCACCACCAGGGCGCTCCTGCAACCGTGTCTTCGACGAGCTGAGAGAAATGCGATTCAGAAATATGAGCCCAGAAGACAAACGACCATCCGAAGACCTCGGCCTCCGTTTTGTAACCAGTGGCTTCGACAAATTGTCGAAACAGATCGTTCGTCACCGGGTAACGATCGATGAGAAATGGGGTGACGGTGACTTCACGGACCGGTCCTTCTCCATCCAGGGGAAATGCCTCCGCATAGTCGGTTCCCATTAGAAAGGAACCTCCGGGCAAAGAGATCATGCGTTCCAGGACCTCAGGGCGCAGTTCCTGAGCCGGCGCGGTGATCGCAGAGCTGTGAATGATGCTTTCTCTGTTGGCCGGTGGTGTGCAGCAACCTTTGGAAGGCTTCACTTCAGATGAATAGGAAGAGGTCATTGCGTTTCTCTTATCTGAGTCTAACTCGCCGGTGACCTCAACGCAGCGAAGCGCAGGTGCAAGCTAGCCCTGCAATTTCTGGATCAAGAGACAGCTGGAATAAGCGCCGTAAACACAGAGCCCTCTCCGGGCTGACTTGTGACGGTAATGGAGCCACCGTGAGCCTCAACGATAGCCCGGCTGATAGCGAGTCCCATCCCCGTTCCTGAGGTTCCGCTGGCCTGAGAGCGCGCTCGATAAAATCGTTCGAAGATGAGGGTCTGTTCTGCGGGATCGATGCCGATCCCACGGTCCGCCACGCTGATGGCGAGATACTTCGGTTGTCTTTCGGCAGATATCGTAATTGGGGTTCCGAGTTTGGAATATTTAGCCGCGTTCTCCAGCAGATTGCTGATCACCTTCTCCATCAGCGCGGGGTCTACACGGAACACCAGATCTTCTGGGACATTCACGTGCAACGGATGTTTCTCTTCCACCCAGGAGGACGTTTTAATAGCCTCCTGGACTAGGTCGAGTACGTGGATATTTCCGAAATGCATCTGGACCTGTTGTGCATCCAGCTGGGCCATCTCGACGGCTTCGGAGACAAGCTGGTTCAAGCGGTCGCTCTCTTCGTCAATGATGGTGAGCATCTCATGCCTGTCTGTTGTGGAGAGCTCCCCAGAGAGGAGAGTTGTGGCTGCTCCTTTGATCGAAGTAAGCGGAGTTCGTAGCTCATGAGTGATGGAATCGATCATTAGGGTGCGAAGGCGCTCGCTCTCTTTGGCCGCCTCACCCCGGGTTACTGTCTCGAGAGCTTGAGCACGATCGATGGTGATTGAGATAAGTCCTCCAATGGCATCCGCTGTCTCCATGGAAAGAGACAGGCCGCGGAGCAGGAACATTCCTATTGGGCGAACGCCCGAGCGAAGTGGAATTTCAACTTCATCGCCTTCCATGGTGGCATTTGGCATCGAGGCCGCTAGTTGGCGAAGATGAGGGAACTCGACTTCGCTGATAGTATCCGGTCCAGCCTGATACAGGCGGTCTCCCTCAATCAAATAAAGCAGGCCGTATCGCGCGTTTGTTACTCCGGCTACCGCAGAAGGAAGCGAACTTAGCAGGATCGATACGCTTTCAAACTGCAGCAGCTCTCGACTGAGACGAAAGAGGACTTCTAACTCGCGTTGACGGCAGCGAGCGTCATCCGCTTCGTCGCGAGCTCTCTGTGAGAGGCGGCTTGCGATGATGGAAGTGGCGAGGAAGGCGAAGAGCGCAAGCCAGTTCTGCGAATCGGCGATGGTGAAGGTATCGACCGGAGGAAGAAAGAAGAAATTGTAAGCCGCAGTTGCGAATATCGAAACAACGACCGCATATCGAAGACCCCACTCAGCCGCCAGCACAAGAATGAGCAACAGCAAACTCAGAGCAACGGTGGTGGGATTAACATGAAGCCATCGCTTATATACGAGTACAATTCCGGCGAGAGCGCTGAATGCTAGCATCCACCGGGTGATCGAGAGAGCGCGGCGTGAATTCATGGAGGAATTGTACGGCTTGGCCATTCCCAGCAAATCACCGGAAGATTGGCTCCAGACGGCGGAGATCGAGAAACAGAGAGGCCGGTTTAAGGTATTTCTCGGTTACGCGCCTGGCGTAGGAAAGACCTTCAGCATGCTCAGCGAGGGCATTCGCAGGCGCAGCCGCGGAGAAGATGTTGTGATCGGCATAGTGGAGACCCATGGCCGAAGTGCAACTGCCGAACTGGCGTCGAAGCTGGAGCATGTTGCTCGCCGCGAGATCGAATATAAGGGCACCCTGTTCACCGAAATGGATGTCGACGCCATTCTGTCGCGAATGCCACAGGTCGCGTTGATTGATGAACTGGCTCATACCAACATCGAAGGAAGCCGCTTCGACAAACGCTATGAGGATGTTCTGTTGCTGCTCGAAAATAAAATCGATGTTCTGAGTACCGTGAATATCCAGCATGTGGAGAGTCTTTCCCCTCGTGTGCAGGCGCTGACCGGGATTGGCGTTCGAGAGCTGGTGCCGGACTGGGTTCTGGATCGCGCCGATGAAATTGTTATTAGCGATCTGACTCCTGAGGCACTGGTGACAAGGATGAAGAGGGGCGATATCTACCCGATGGAACGGGTGGAACGCTCCTTAGCAAATTTTTTCCGCCGTGGAAACCTGATCGCTCTTCGGGAGATGGCCCTGCAAAGGGTTACGCGAGCGGTGGACCGCAATCTCGACGATTATGTGCGTCGGAAGAATCTTGGGGCTCACTGGATGGTCTCGGAGAAGATCGCCGTCTGCATCAGTTCGAGCCCTCAGGCACGCGACCTGATCGCCCGCGGAGCTCGGCTTGCGGAGGCATTGAATGCCGAACTTTATGTTCTTCATGTGGACAGCGCTCGGGACAAACGGCCGGAGCGAAGACGGACACTGGAGTCGAGCCTGCAGTTCGCGAGAAACCTCGGGGCATCGATTGTGCCGCTAAGTGGAAACGATACCGCTCGGGTAACGGCGGAGTTTATGCGAGAAAATAGGATTACGCAGGCGATCGTTGGTCGCTCTGCAACACATGGGCTTCGCAGTTACTTCTACTATCTGGCGATCCAGAAGTTCATGTCCGAGGCCCCCCACGTCGACCTTCATATCGTCACGCAGGAGAGACATTGAAACGGATTCTTATCGTCGATGACGAGCCGCAGATCAGGCGTATGCTTCGCACCTCGCTCCAGAGCAGTGGATACGAGGTGACGCAGGCAGCGAATGGATTGGAAGCGTTGACCCAGTTTGAAAGCCACGCGGCGGACCTGGTGATTACCGACCTCGCGATGCCTGAGATGAATGGCCTCGAGCTGACGCACGCAATTCGCCGCATAGCCGCGACTCCGATTATCGTTCTGAGTGTCCGCGACACAGATGCCATGAAGGTAAATGCCTTGGATGAGGGAGCCGATGACTACCTCACGAAGCCCTTCAGCATGCCTGAGCTCTTAGCGAGGGTGCGTGCTCAGATGCGTCGTCTCCCTGAACCGCAGGACAAGATAGCGACGCACCTTGACCTCGGCGATTTTGTAATCGACACGGATGCTCACACTGCCGTTGTGAAGGGAGACGCAATTCACCTGACACCCAAGGAGTTTGATCTGCTCGTGTTCTTCGCGCGCTCCCCGGGACGGGTGCTTACGCATAAGGTTCTTCTGCGCGCTATCTGGGGACCCGCCGGAGAACATCAGCCGGAGTACCTCAGGGTTCTTGTGGCTGGTCTTCGGAAGAAGATAGAACGAGGCGAAGGACCCAAGTACATTCAAAGTGAGCCCTGGATCGGATATCGCTTCCATCCCGATCCTGAGAGCGAGAACGAGAGCTAGTTAAGACGAAACTTACAACTTCTTAACGCCTTCCCTACGGATTTTCTACTGCCTGAGGAGATTCAATAGATCTTCGAGGCTGTGAGATGAAGGTCTTTACGTTGGCTGTACCTGATGGCGATTATGCTCGTTGCTGCTCTCGGGCGCACATTATTCCAAATCCTTCCTCTTCGTATCGCCTCGACTTTTTCGAATCAACCTTTTCCTCACCGATACCGTGGATTCGCCCCCACAGCGCAGGATACTGCCACGCCGGGACCTCGTGTACTGGCGAGGCGGAAGACAAGGTAACTGGTCACGGAGGTCTTCATGCTCGATATCGTCGCCATCTTCTCGTTCATCACCCTGTTCCCCCTCTGCGTGTTGTATGTGCATGGGTGTGAGCAATTGAAAGGAAAACGCAAGTGATTTCCAATCTTCTACTCCTCGCGATCTCGATCGCGCTGTTGGTCTACCTGGTCTACGCGCTGCTGCGTCCGGAGAAGTTCTAATGTCCCTCAACGGTTGGCTTCAAATCGCTGTTTTCATGGCAACCCTCATTCTGCTGGCGAAGCCGACGGGAAGCTATATCACGCGTGTGTTCGAGCGTCGCAAGACCTTTCTTGATCCTGTGCTCGCGCCGTGCGAGCGTCTCCTCTATCGCCTGACAGGGATCAATCCTGAAGAAGAGATGCGTTGGACACAGTACGCGGTCGCGATGCTTATCTTCAGCGCTGCGACGATGCTGCTGACCTATGTGGTGGAGCGAATTCAGCAGATCCTGCCTCTTAATCCGCAACATCTGCCCGGTGTGGAATCCGCGCTGGCGCTGAATACGGCAATCTCGTTCACAACGAATACAAACTGGCAGAGCTACGTCCCAGAGTCCACGATGAGCTATCTCACCCAGATGCTCGGTCTGGCGACGCACAACTTCTGGTCGGCTGCGGTCGGGCTTGCTCTGGCGATCGCCTTTATCCGCGGCATTTCGCGGCGAGAGGCGAACACGCTGGGAAACTTCTGGGTGGACCTCACTCGAGGAACGCTATGGGTACTGGTGCCGATGTCGGTCGTTCTTGCACTGGCTCTTGTATCGCAGGGAGTAGTGCAGAATCTTCGCCCTTATGACACTGCGAAGATCCTGGAATCGCAGAAGGTTACAGACTCTCACGGGGCTGTGACCACTGTAACGACACAGACCATTGCCCAGGGTCCGGTTGCCTCGCAGGAGGCTATCAAGATGCTGGGGACCAACGGAGGCGGGTTCTTCAACGCGAACAGCGCGCATCCCTTCGAGAACCCGACGCCGCTGGCGAACTTCCTGGAGATGCTGGCCATCTTCCTCATCCCCGCAGCTCTCACCTTCACTCTGGGGCAGATGGTCGGGTCGCAGAAGCATGGCCTAGCCGTACTCGGCGCGATGATCGTCCTCTGGTTTGCTGGGGTCTTTACCTGCTACTGGGCCGAGTCGCAGCCCAACCCTCTGCTGCACGGTGTGGATCAGCATGTCTCGCAGCTTCAGGCCGGTGGAAACATGGAGGGCAAGGAGGTTCGCTTCGGAATCGCGAACTCCGCTCTCTTTGCGACCGTTACCACTGACGCGAGCTGTGGCGCGGTCAACGGCATGCACGATAGTTTCATGCCCTTGGGCGGACTCATTCCCATGGCAAACATTCTGCTTGGCGAGATCGTCTTTGGCGGGGTCGGCGCGGGCCTTTACGGGATGCTTGTCTTTGTCGTAATGGCGGTCTTTATCGCAGGCCTCATGGTCGGTCGTACGCCCGAGTATCTGGGGAAAAAGATCGAGGCCTACGACGTGCAGATGTCTATGCTCTATCTGCTCATCTTTCCGCTCATCATCCTCGGTTTTTCGGCAATTTCTGTTCTGATGCCGAACCTTGGTCTCAGCAGCCTGGCGAATCATGGCCCCCATGGCCTCAGCGAGATCCTCTACGCCTATACATCCGCGACAGGAAACAACGGCTCGGCCTTCGCCGGGTTGAGTGCGAACACGCACTGGTACAACTACTCGCTGGGTGCGGCGATGTTCTTCGGGCGGTTCATGATGATCATTCCCATGCTTGCCGTAGCAGGCAATCTTGCACGCAAGAAGATCGTGCCGGCATCGGCAGGAACCTTCCCTGTGACCACGCCTCTCTTCACTGTGTTGCTGACCGGAGTCATCCTGATCGTCGGCGCGCTTACCTTCTTTCCGGCTCTTTCTTTAGGCCCGGTTCTCGAACATCTTCTGCTACGTGCAGGCCAGGCTTTCTAAGCGAGACAAGGAGACTCGAAAATGCCCTCGCAATCTCATCGTCGTTCTATCTTTGACGCGAAGATCGTTCGCCGTGCCGGTGTTGATGCACTGGCCAAACTCAGTCCGCGTCTGATGATGCGCAACCCTGTCATGTTCGTGGTCGAAATTGGCAGCGTACTCACAACGGCGCTTCTAGTGCGAAATATGGTGACGCACCAGGGGCATCTGGGATTCGACCTTCAGATCACGCTGTGGCTCTGGTTCACAGTGTTGTTCGCCAACTTCGCCGAGGCAATGGCCGAGGGCCGGGGCAAGGCCCAGGCCGATGCACTGCGGCAGGCAAAATCTGAAACGACTGCGTACCGCCTGACCAAAGGAGGCGTTCAGGAAGTTCCAAGTTCGCACCTTCGCATCGACGACATGGTGCGATGCTCGGCCGGACAGATGATTCCCGGCGATGGCGAAGTAGTGGAAGGTGTAGCCTCGGTCGATGAGTCGGCGATTACAGGAGAATCTGCGCCGGTGATCCGCGAGGCCGGAGGAGACCGTTCCGCCGTCACCGGAGGAACGCGTGTGTTGTCCGATGTCATCACCATACGGATCACGTCGAATCCCGGCGAAACCTTTCTCGATCGCATGATCGCATTGGTCGAAGGTGCCGAGCGCCAGAAGACGCCAAACGAGATTGCGTTGAACATTCTGTTGGCAGGATTGACCATCATCTTTCTGCTTGCAGTTGTCACATTGCAGCCGTTTGCTGTCTACTCTGGAGCTCCGCAGACGATCTTTGTTTTGGTCGCACTGCTGGTCTGCCTGATCCCCACAACCATTGGCGGACTACTGTCGGCTATCGGCATAGCTGGCATGGATCGTCTGGTGCAGCACAACGTGCTCGCTACCTCTGGCCGCGCAGTGGAAGCAGCAGGGGATGTCAATACTCTCCTGCTCGACAAGACCGGCACAATTACCATGGGCAATCGACAGGCTGCAGAGTTCATCGCCGCGCCTGGGGTTGCTGAGCAGGCTCTGGCCGATGCCGCGCAGCTCTCTTCTCTGGCCGACGAGACTCCCGAAGGCCGCTCGATCGTCGTCCTCGCAAAGGAGAAATACAACCTGCGCGGAAGAGATCTTGCCCGTCTCAACGCCGAGTTCGTACCGTTCTCCGCAACGACAAGGATGAGCGGGATCGAGGTGGAAGGCAGGAGCATCCGTAAAGGCGCAGTCGATGCGATCACGCAGTACCTCGAGCAGTTCGGATCGAAGATGGCGCCTGAGGTACGCAGCGCGGTCGAGGCAGTTGCCAAAAGTGGAGGCACACCTTTGGTCGTTGCGGAAAATGGACAGGTTCTGGGCGTGATCCATTTGAAAGACGTGGTGAAGGGAGGTATGCGCGAACGCTTCGACCAGCTTCGTGCCATGGGAATCCGCACCGTCATGATCACAGGAGACAACCCGCTTACCGCCGCAGCGATCGCGCGCGAGGCTGGAGTGGATGACTTTCTCGCCGAGGCAAAACCGAAGGACAAGATGGATCTCATCAAGCGCGAACAGGCAGGCGGAAAGCTCGTTGCCATGACCGGCGATGGAACCAACGACGCCCCCGCTCTGGCGCAGGCCGACGTAGGCGTTGCCATGAACTCAGGCACTCAGGCGGCGAAAGAGGCTGGAAACATGGTCGATCTCGACTCCAATCCCACCAAGCTCATTGAGGTGGTGGCAATTGGCAAACAGCTTCTGATGACCCGCGGAGCCCTGACGACGTTCTCCATCTCCAACGACGTCGCCAAGTACTTCGCAATTATTCCGGCTATGTTTGCTGGCGTGTTCCCGGTTCTGAATGCGCTCAACATCATGCACCTGCACAATGCGGAGTCCGCGGTGCTTTCGGCGGTCATCTTCAACGCGCTGATCATCATCTGTCTTATTCCGCTTGCTCTTCGCGGAGTCGCCTACAGACCCATGTCCGCGGCTGCGCTGCTGCGGCGAAATCTCCTCGTCTACGGATTCGGCGGCATCGTCGTCCCCTTTATCGGAATCAAGGCGATCGACATCGTGATTACCGCGCTCCATCTCGCGTGAAAGGAACTTCCATGAAGCGAAACATCATTACAGCGTGTCTCTACACTTTGATTACTGCCGTTCTCCTGGGCCTGATCTATCCGCTTGCTGTTATGGGGCTGGCGAATCTTATGTTCCGCGATCAGGCGAACGGACAACTCATCCGACAAAACGGCGAGGTGGTCGGCTCAAAGATTCTGGGGCAGCCCTTTACCGGCCCAGGCTACTTCCACAGTCGTCCCTCGGCGGCAGGAACCGGTTACGACGCGTCAGCCTCTTCAGGCTCGAATCTTGGCCCAACCAATAAAACGTTGGTCGACCGTATCGCCGGTAGCGTCTCTTCCGAGAAGAACGGGGCACAGGCGGTTCCGGTCGATCTGGTCACAACCTCCGGCTCGGGCCTGGATCCCGATATCACACCCGCAGCGGCGTTCTACCAGGTTCCTCGCGTCGCACGCGAACGCAGTCTGCCTGAAGAAGAGGTTCGTGAAATCGTGACGAAGCACATTAAGGAGAGGCAGCTTGGGCTGCTCGGAGAGCCGAGGGTGAATGTTCTCGAGCTGAATCTGGCGCTTTCAGCAACCCGCCCGTAAGGAATTGTGTAGGGGAAACAGGCTGAGGCGGCTAACTGGCAGGTCAACTTTCATTTACGATGAAGAGACCGTTTCCCAGTGCCATTCCTAGCCCAAGTTCGATCGACTCCCAATCTACTTACCCTTACGCGGTTGTTCATCCTTCCGTTTCTGGTGATTGCGATCCTCGATGAGAGCTACCCGCTGGCTTTTGCACTCTTTCTATTGGCAGGGCTTACGGACGCTCTCGACGGCTTGATGGCGCGGTGGCTAAAGCAGAAGACCACGTTGGGTCTGTATCTGGACCCCATCGCAGATAAGCTGCTGTTAAGCACGCTGTTTCTTGTTCTTACGCACGCTGGTTTGATCCCGAGATACGTCACGGTCCTGGTCTTTAGCCGCGATCTCGGGATTCTATTGATCTCCACCCTGCTCTTTGCCACCAACACTCTTCGGAACTTCCGTCCCAGCCTTCTCGGGAAACTGAATACGCTGGTGCAGATCCTGGGGCTGGTTTCCGTGCTCCTGGGAAAGCTTTGGCCCGCAGCGTGGCTCAATGTCTTGACCGATACTCTCCTGAAGGTGATCGCGGTTTTGGCGCCTGTCTCGGCCGCGCAGTACGCATGGATCGTCCTCCGCCGGATCAACTCCCACCCTACCGCCGCTTAGAGGTCTTCTTCAGCGGCTTCGGCCTCGACCTCCTCTTCGATGGCGATGTCGCGAAATTCAGTTGAGTCAAAGATTTCGCCACAGGTCTGACACTCGACGTACTCGGCGTCCTCGTCACGGGAGACGATCTTCACGATGGGGTGTTTGCACTGGGTGTTCATGGATCGAAGATTGAGGAGTTTTGAATAAGTTGGTTGGATTCTGCCCGTGTCCGTGCGGGTTGTCAACCCGTTAGAGATTGAGGCCGGATTGCGGGATGAAATGGCAAAAATCCACCCATTTTTAATATTCGGCTGTTCCTGAGGAGAGACCCGGAGAATGGGGAAGTGGCTTGCGGGTCCCCACCTCCGGACGTACACTAGAAACAAGGTTCGCAGCTGCGAGAAATCCTTAGAAGGGTACGGACACCGTATCCTGATTCTCGGCGCCAACCAATTAACTAGGAATCGATGCTTCGGCTTACTAAAAAAGCGGATTATGGCCTGATGGCCCTGAAGTATCTGGGCGAACAGACAAGCGGCTCCGCGCACAGCGCTAAGGATATCGCCGAGGCTTACCATATTCCACCGCAGCTCCTTGCGAAGATCCTTCAAACTCTCGCCAAAGGTGGCCTGCTGGTATCGCATGCCGGGACGAACGGGGGATACGCTCTGGCCCGCCCGGCCAATGAGATCACAGCCTTCGAGGTGATCCGCACAATCGATGGTCCGCTCTTCATCACCAGCTGCATCACGATCCATGGCGCCTGCGATCTGACCAGCACCTGTACCATCAAAGAGCCTCTGCGCAAGGTCAATGACAGCATCAAGGACCTGCTGAGCGGCATCTATATCTCTGACCTGGTCGAAACAGGTGAGACGGAACGCGCAAAGACCCATGCCGTAGGTGGGGGCCTGGTCTCCATTGCGCTTTAGATGGAAATCTTACGATAACAAAGCTTGAGCCACAGAAAGTCAGGAGTACGAACGTTATGAGCACCAATGGAACCGGAGTCGTCATCGCGGAATCGGCAACGACCTTGCCGGAGGGAGTGCGCCTTCCGATCTACATGGACAATCACGCAACGACTCCGCTCGATCCGCGCGTTCTTGAAGCCATGATGCCTTATCTGACCGGCATCTTCGGCAACGCCGCCAGCCGCAACCACAGCTTCGGCTGGGAGGCTGAGAAGGCGGTCGAGAAGGCACGCGAACAGGTCGCCAAACTGATTGGAGCTACCGCCAAAGAGGTCATCTTCACCTCCGGCGCGACCGAGTCGAACAACCTCGCCATCAAGGGAATCGCAGAGATGTACCGCGAGCGCGGCAACCACATCATCACGCAGGTCACCGAGCACAAGGCTGTGCTCGATACCTGCAAGAAGCTCGAGAAGCAGGGCTATCGAGTCACTTATCTCCCCGTTGGCGCCGATGGCCTGATCGACATCGAAGACCTCAAGCGCGCCATCGATGATAAGACGATCCTGGTCTCGATCATGTATGCGAATAACGAGATCGGCGTCATTCAGCCCGTCCGCGAGATCGGCGCTCTCTGTCACGAGAAGGGAATTCTGTTCCACACCGACGGCGTTCAGGCTGTCGGGAAGATTCCCGTCGACGTCCAGAAGGACAACATCGACGTGCTCTCGCTCTCCGCGCATAAAATCTACGGCCCCAAGGGAGTTGGCGCTCTCTATGTCCGCCGCCGCAACCCCCGCGTACAGATCTCCGAGCAGATCAATGGCGGAGGCCATGAGCGCGGCATGCGTTCCGGTACGCTCAATGTGCCTGGAATCGTCGGCCTGGGCGCTGCCTGCGAGATCGCGATGAACGAGATGGAAGCCGAGGCCAAGCGTGAGATCGAGCTTCGCGACTACCTCAAGAAGAAGTTCGAGAATGCGCTCGACTTCGTTCACGTCAACGGCAACATGGACCATCACCTGCCCGGCAATCTGAACATGAGCTTCGTCTACGTCGAGGGCGAGAGCCTGTTGATGGGTATCAATGACATCGCCGTCTCGTCTGGTTCGGCCTGCACGTCGGCCACGCTCGAACCCAGCTACGTGCTCAAGGCTCTGGGGCTCGGCGATGATGTCGCCCACAGCTCGATTCGCTTCGGTCTGGGCCGCTTCAACACCAAGGCGGA